>Ga0268249_1000033_pt1 | contig 84729 bp, 64 predicted proteins | sample AgamicAtPe_FD_200257 | JGI IMG/M metagenome (GOLD analysis project Ga0268249, IMG submission 200257) | Agave microbial communities from Guanajuato, Mexico - At.P.e (v2) (version 3) | ecosystem: Host-associated > Plants > Phyllosphere > Phylloplane/Leaf | place: Guanajuato, Mexico | collected... | reverse complement strand
CCCCTCTGAGCCCATCAAAGAAAGGCTCTGACTCAACGTCTTACATGCCGCAGCAAGCTCAGCCCCAGCATCAAGAGCAGCAGCAGCAGCAGCAACAACAACAACAACAACAACAACAACAACAACAGCAACAGCAACAGCAACAGCAACAACAGGCCAGTGGGTACCAACAGCAGGCAGCAGTGGCCGTGCCAGCCCAAGCAAGCTACGAACAACAACAGCCGACAGCGGGTTACTCGCAGCATCATGCTGGCCACGGGGAACAAGTCTATGGGCACCAACAGCAGCAGCAGACGCAATCAAGTGGAGAATACCAACCACCAGTACAACCGCAGCAACAGCAACATGAGTACCAGACTCACGCAAACCAACTGACCCAAGCCGATTACTCGGCGGCCGTGCAACAAGTCAATGCGGCTGCAATGGCCGCCCTGAACTCGTACGGGATTGGCCAGCCCGCAGCCCAAGCGGGCTCCTACCAACAGGCAGGACAGGCACCATCCTCGATGGAGCAGACGGCCACCTACTCTAGCAACGAGCACACCCAGGTTATAAACCATTTGGTTCCAACGAGTTCACAACACCAAATTCAGGCGCCCGCACCTGCCAAGGGTTATGAGTCAACAGCCCAGGCCAACTCGCAACCGGCAAACCAAGTTGCAGTTTCAGCGCCAACCGAGGGCCAATATAATCAGGCCCATTCGTTGTCTAGTTTTGTCGACTCACTGCCAACCGAGTACCAGGAACTTCTGCGCCAGCCAGCGCTGCTCGACGGCACCTCAAGCCATGGTCATCTGGCCGCCCTAGGTCACGAGGTGCCCCAAAGTCCAGGTTACTCAGGCAATAGCACATCGCAAGCAAACTCAGCCTATGGAGCCGCCGCCGCACAGCAACAAACACAAACGCATCACAGCCAACCACAATATCAGTCGCAGACGAAAGACCAATCAGGCTTGAACGAACACCACCAGCAACAGCAACACCATCATAGTGCTTCCAGTGAGTGAAAGATCGGCCAGGTGTCGTGCAAGGTAAGATTCTCAATCCTCTGATCCCGCTCGAACCATGTCATATATTCAGCATTATAAATAAAGCTTATTCGTTGAAATGAATCAGAACTGGATTGAATGAAACGTAAATGAACTCCGAACATCCATAAAAGGAGCCAAACTGTTGAGAGGGAGAATCTAACATTCGCCTGTCGGCTGATTTTGGTGAGGTTTTGGTCTATTTCAAGCGGCGCTTAGGTGCCATAGGTAGGGTCTAAAAATTATTTTCGGCCGCAATCACGCGTTCAAGAATAGGATCGCCGGTCTAATGACAGCTTTGGATGGATCGCTTTCGGTTTAATTTTGTGACATTCGAGAGTGTGCAAACGAACAGTCTAGATTGCACTTGATTATTTCCCCTCGGCCCCTCGATCGAGAATGTGGGTCAATCTTTGGATTTATTCGCGTAGATTGAACTAACAGAGCTTCCAAAGCTCGCGCTTGAACACTTCAGTCAAGGATGGTTTCTGTCGATGAGCAAGAGGAAAGACCAAGGGGCTTTTGGTTGTGCCGTCTCCGCTTTTTGGAGCGCGTTCGGTTTCCCTCGTAGCAAATCAGACTGCTAGCTTGGTGGTCGGAATATGAGCATGATGAGGGCGACGAGGATGAAGGGGAGGAGCAGGACGGGGAAGAGGAGGGCTGGAAGGAGGATGCAATGGGGACGGTCCGACTGCGCAATTGCTTACCCTCCATGGCCGGGCTACACACTGGACGATAAGTCTCAATGCTCGTGGTTTTAGCATCGCGAGATTCGGCTTGTTCGTCCAAGGAGCTATAGGATGCAGATTGCGAGGATATTGAGCAGAGCGAGTTTGCTCGCGACGGTGGGAAACTTCCGCGATTGGCTTGCTCTGTCGAGCGAACAAGCCGGCGGCGATTCAGTTCATCAATCTTGTGGCCAGGTGAGGGAATCTGAGATGGTAATGCCAGAGATTTTACTTTCAACGATTCCTTAACCAGCCTTTTCCTCTCCAAACACTCGCGCAACTTTTCGAGGGTCTCGGGCGCGCAACCAGAACTCTTATCAGAACTTTTGGCGCCGCTCTTGGTTCGGTTGCGTGAATTTACGCTCGAGGAGGCCTCAGGTGAGTCGACTTCCCCATCTGAACTGTCCTCATATTCTTGCAGGTCCATGAGACAGCTATTTATGGCCGCGCTTGGGTTGTAAAGCCTGCTGACTGAGGGAACCACTGCACCCACCTGGTTGGCCGCCTGCTCTTGGTTTGCGCTATAAACTGGAAAGGCCGACTGCTGGTGCTGGTGGGCGAAGTGCTGATCGTAGGAGGCTACGTGTTGCTCTTGGTCCAGCGGCAAAGTGGCACTCTGGCCCAACAAGTGGTAGGTCTTGTCCGGCTCCTCTTGCAAATCCGGATAGTTGTTGGCCAAAGGCCTGAACGAACGATCGGGGCAGCCGAGTTCAAGTGACTCACAGGGTGGTTGATAGTAGATCACGGGCCCAGTATAGGAAATGGCATGGGTGTCCGCAGATGGATAGTCCGCTCGAACCAAGCTACTTGGGTCCAAGCCTAAGGCTGAGTTTGTGCACGAGCAGTCTTGATTCGTATGGGCGATCTGCTGAAACCCCACCTGGTTGTTGTGGGCGATTTCGCGGAAATCCTGGCTATCATGTTGGCCGAAGGTTTGCTGGTTTAATTGGCTTTGCTCAGTTTGTGTGTTGGCGCAGTTGGTCTGGCAAAACTGGCGGCCAGAGTGGCCTTGCTCCTGGTGGTGAGGGTGGGCATTCGGTTGGTAGTGGGCGCTTGGTTGGTGGTGGCGGTGATGGATGGTAAAGGTTTCAGTGTTTGCGGGAGCAGAAAAGTTGCGGCCCTGGCAATTTTGGCCTGCATCAAAGTTGAGATCTTGGCCAATCTGCTGGCCGTAAGCTACAGTCTGGTGGTGACGGTTTGCTTGGTCGCCATTGAGAGCGGTGCTAGAGTTGCAAACAACCTGCTCGCTTTCGGTTCCATGTTGGGGCTCATACTGGCCGAGAGGAGTGCAACTGTGCTCATGATTTTGCCTGTAACTAGCGACCATTTGCCCGTCCAAGTGGCGCGAACTCTTTCCCTCCTCTTGGCCTTGGCCGGCAAAGTTTGACGACTGCTCACTCTCGCCCGTTTCAATGTGCGCCGACGTGAGCAAAGGTTGCTGGTAGAAGTATTGGTTGGTCGGCATGTATTGGCCATAATGTTGTTGCTCGGCCGACATCTCTGCCTCAGCTTCGGGCCAAACTTGCGTCTGATGGTTGATCTGTCTATCTGCATCGAAGGGCTCGTGTTGCTTTCGTTCGTGTTGCTCGAAGGTTGGCACTGGTTGCGCCGAGCTTTGAAACTGGTGCTGGCTTTGGTGCTCGTCTGGTGGAAAGAACTGGCCTATTTCGAGCTCCTCTTGGCGAGCCTGGCAGTGGCCAAACACGTCGAGGCACATGAGATCTGACTCGCGCCTTCCGCGCCTATAGCCGCCCTCGCCGCCGGCACAACCCGAGCCAATTGTGGCCCCAAACTCTGTTTCCAGAGTTGGCTCATTTTCTGGCAGCAGACGAACTAGAGAGCCATGCTCAAGCAACGCCTCGTCGTGTCCCTCAGAGGAGGGACAAGCTTGGGCGAGTTGCTGGTCCATAACGTAGTCTCGCGCCACCTGGTAACACTGAGCCTTGGCCACCTCCTCTTGGACGAGCGCAAGCTCGTTGCTGTTGCCCAAGGCGAGCGCCTGCGAACCATCGCAAGGCCTCGGAAGGGCTAGAGTGTCGTCTTGGCCGAGTTGTTGGTAGCCAGGGCCGGCAGCTTGGCTTGCTAAGCCGCAGAAGGCGAACGGGCTCTCGGCGCGGCTCGTCTGGTCGTCTATTTGGTCGGCCGGCTGGCCAAGCTTGAGCTTGCAATCCTTATCGGACTTCTGGCACGAGCTTGGCCCAGAGTCGAGTGAACTCGCGGCCTTGTCCCTCTCTTGCCTCCCAGTTTGCGGCCCGATGTTTGCGCAGAGTAGCGAGCCCAGCGGCTCCACTCCAATTGGCCGAAGACCAGACTCAACCGTCAAAACATCGGCCCTCCGCTTGCTTACTCCTCCTGGCCCCGCTTCTCCAAGCAAGACTCCATCCTCCAACTGCATGGTTGCCAAACTCGCAGGGATCAGCCGGCTATCGTTCGGTTAGGACGGGCGGCGAGCTAGGTCGGCCGCAAATGTCTACAGCCGCCCGCTTATCAGCTGCCCGCAATCCTCGTCTAGGGAGCAAGTGATGCGCAAACAATTGCCGCCAACAAACTGATCATCAATCTCCCTCGCCGCAACACCAACAGAGCTCAAGCTTGGCCTCGATTGTTGGCCACTCTAGCTTGAGAGAATCAGCTTTGATTTGGACGCTGACACTTGTGTCTGGCCATTATATCAGCGGTACCAAAGCGGAACAAACGGTTTGTGAGCAGAAATTTGCATCTAAGGCTTGGTGCGACCTTTGGTCGAGTTAACAAGTTAGCTTCAAACGAGCAGCAAAGTTTGAGGGGCACAGAATGGGGCTCTGCGCAAAGAGTGGCGAATGGGGGAGGGGGGAGGAGGAGGATTCATTGGTGTGGATGTTGTTGCGGATTAGAGAGTAGCTGCTGGCGGCGGGATCACCTGACAGCGAGCTTTCGAGGACGAGATTGGCGCCCAACTGGCGTGGCTGGGGTCCGTGTGTTTTATTTATTTTTGACGCGCTGGCCACATGGAAGCGACAGAGACACAGATACTGGCAGAGACGCAGAGACTGACATTGGCAGCTGGCTTAGGTGACGCCATTTGGGGGCCAAGCAGCCACGTTGTTGGCCCGCCGAGAGCTAGTTTAAACTGTCGCCGGCCGGCTTGCTTGCAAGGGGTTCGCTGTTGGCTCGAAAAGCAGCCGACTGATCAACAACAGTTGGTCGCTTGCTGAACTTGTCGGCTCGGAGCGAAGAGGATCCGTTCGAGCGCCTGAGTTTCAGCGGAGGCGGCCGACGCGCGGAGTGGATTCGAGTGAATGGTTATAAATAACCACCCACCAACTTGTACCACCTATCCAATGGATACAAAGCAGAGCCGACAGACGACGACGACTTACTCGAGTGGAAGTTTTTGTGCGACAGATTCTCGGGTTGCAAATGAGCCTGAGCCATTGAGCTAAACTTCCGCCGGCTCCCTCTTGGCGGAGTCGCCGCCGACTTGAGCGTGCTGATTGGAAGTCCGCAAAGTGGCGAGAGAGGCGAGAGCTACCACCAGCCGAGCTCGCATTTGCGGCCGCTCACAATCTGCCTTCGCCCGGAGGAAGTCGAGCCTGGTTGAGGTCCTCGTTCGTCGGCTTGCGCCTGGAAGCTTGCTCCCTGAATGGCAAGGCCATACTTGCGCCCTCGTAGCGCTAAGAAGGACTTGCAGTCACACTAACCAACTTACGCCTCCTATCAAGCCGGCCAATCAGCGAGGTGTCTCTTGTCAATGGAAATTCTTGTTATTGACGCGCGCGCATGCAAGACAAAGGGTTTGTTTTGATTGTCACGCTCCTTCAACCCAAGCGCAGCTTTCTGGCCGCGGCCACGACTTCACCACTGAGGCAGTCCTGCCATCTGACTCCGTAAATTCTATTTTGCGCCAACAAAACTTCCCCTCCGCTGTGCTGTCTGCTCGGCCTGTTGGTCTTGGTTTACATCAGGGCGAGAGCGGATGCTTGCACAGTGCTCAACCTTCCGCGCGGTCAAGATCAAGCGAGCTGGCGGGCTCAAATTGAACACTTGCAAGCGAGGGGGCGGACACGAGGGATCCGAGCAGGAGACATTGTTTGTGACGCCGAAGGAGTTGGAGTTAGAACGTCCGCGCAAATCTTCATCGCTGCGCCCGCGACTGCTCACAGTTTCCAAGGCAACGGGCGGGCCGGTCGATGCTGATCTTGGCGCCGGCAGCACTTGTTGCGCCGACAACGCTCGCGAGCCGCCCGAGTCACGAGCAGCGCGAGCGCCAATAGCGCGCGACCAAAGCACCGTCCTCGCTCCATAGAGGAACCTTTACGTTGCCTCTAAGCGGCCGCGAAGCTAACTGGTGCGGCCGGCCGATCCAAGGAGGGCTGAGAGCGTCCTGGGGGCAAGGGCTTGACTGAGCGAGTTAGGTGCAACTTAGTCGAAAAAGTAACGTTCAGGGAAGAGAACCAACTCGTTCTCATTCGCGCACTACTCAACAATTTTTGCTTTAGCATCATAATATACAAATATACGCGAACACATATAGAACAGGCCGACATATACATGAGTGCATTCACGCTTCCAACAACAATGCCAAACCTACCAATTTGAACAGTGATGAGTTTATGCGCTCTAATTGGATGAGCGCGTTTTGATTCAGTCGAAACAGAGCAGCGAGCGTAGGAATAATCACAGATACTTTAGAAGCAGTAACGACACCAGCTAGAGGCATCCACAAATCTACCCGCTTTCGTTCCATCGACCAGAGGCTGGATAGAGAAAACTCTAAGCTGACCGTAAGTTTGCCACACCTCAGCTACTGATTTCCGAAACCTTCAATCCTGGACCACAAATTGAGGCGAATTCAACCACAAGATGGCAGACAAGACGAACTTCGCACAGAGTCTAATGCATTTGATCAAAGGCAATTTAGGCACGGGCATTCTCGCTATGCCGGCCTCTTTTGCTCACTGCGGCCTCGTGTATGCGATCATAGGCTTGCCACTCCTCTGCCTCATAGCCACCTACTGTGTCCACCTCTTGGTTAGGTCCTCGCAGCATTTAGAAAGTAAAATGAAATGGATGAACCTAGAGTATGCCGAGTTAGCTAAGGGCGCCTTCAAATCTGGACCATGGTGGATGGCACGTTGGTCTGCTTTAATGTGCCGCTCGGTTGATGCCATACTAATAGTGTCTCAGTTGGGAATTTGCTGCGTATACTTGGTGTTTATTGTCGACAACGTCAATTCAGTGAGTAGCGAATTTTTCAAAGCATGTTAACAAGTTTTACAATCATAACCCGACCTTAATAGCTCACTAACATGTTTATTAATCAACTTTGCACTCACACAGATATTGTCTACGTATCACATAGAGGTGTCACAAAGTTACCTGTTTTGTGCAGTGCTCCCGATAGCCCTACTACTTAGCTACATCCGAACTCTAAAAAGACTCTCGATTGCGTCAGCCTGCGCCAACATTCTCCAGGTCGTTGGTATTGGTATTGTAGTAGAGCATCTGGTACGGGAGATAGTAATCGGCTCAAACAGGCCCCAGTCAGTTCAGCCGGTCATTGAAAACTTTAAACCGTTCTCATCCGTCGCTTTAGGTTTTGGCGCCTTAATGTTCGCATTTGAAGGAATCTCAGTTGTCTTGCCAATTTATACCAGGATGAAGCGACCGGAACAAATGGGCGGCTGGGGCGGCATCATCAATATTGCATACGTCTTCCTACTGCTGTTGTATTTCAGTGTTGGACTTTTTGGCTATCTCAGATACGGTAACAGCTCCAAAGGTAGCATAACATTGAATTTGCCGGAGGAGCCACTTTATGACGCTGTTCGTGGAATATTCACCGTGGCTGTATTTTTAACCTACCCGTTACAATTCTATGTTCCAAACGAAATTATATGGAACTGGGCTAGAAATAGGTTTTTTAATGCGGAGAAGGCATCGACCAACCGGATAGTTACGTATGAGTACATTTGTAGGACAATACTAGTGCTCGTTACGTTCCTGTTAGCAATAACTGTACCAAAGCTGAACCTCATGATGGACCTTGTTGGCTCTATCTCTGGGACCGCACTCTCAATAATCTTGCCACCGTTGATCCATATCGCGGCTTTCTGGGACGACACATCCGGCGGGTCAAAGGCATTTATGATAATTGTCGACGTTTCACTAATACTTATCGGGATCGCTGCGAGCGCTGGTGGATCCTACTTTAGCTTCAGAGGAATAGTGCGATCATTTAGTGACCCAACAGATCACCATATCGACTAATTGTTACTAAAACTTGTCAAATAATTTAAACATGACAACACATTCGAACAAGCGCCTCAACGTTCCGTGTAGTGATAGATAAATTGCGCTGTAATTTGCAACCAAGGTTTTTGTTTTACTAACGATCCTATCGAAACGATAGATGCGCGTAATACACACATTTCAGGTCGAAATCAGAATCCTGATCAATTGAGTCCCCTTGTCGAATGAATTGAGCATGCAAATTATGTTTGCCTCTCCCCTCTTTTGATGAAATAGATGCACGCATTATTGCGATATAGTTCCAAAGGTTTGTTGACGAATACCTGACCAAGATTCGTCTGTTTCTTGTCTCAATCTATCTGCTTTGATCCTCCTTAAATGTGCTAATTTTCTCTTCTCTGCGTACTGGCTCAAGAAAGAGTCGTAGTCGAGGGCATTTTCAAGGAATGATTTGGCATCATTTTCGCTCTCTTCCTCCGCTTGGGCTGTTGCTGCCAAGACAACCGCAAGAGTTGATTCCAATGAAGTTCTTTTAGACAACTCCAATAGTTTGGTTGCTTTTGTCTGAATTTCCTCTTTCAATTTGTTGCTATCTCCGACTAACATCAACAACTTGGATCTATCACTTTCATAATCGTTCTGTCTGGCTAAATTGAACTCAGCCAAACTTTTCACCGAGGCCATCAACATATTTCGCTCGGCTTCCATACTCAACACCTGTTCGCGAATAGTTTGGGCAGAAATCAGTACAACTGTGTAAGTGTAGCCCAAAATCGGTTGAAAATTGTAATCCTCTTAACTCACCTTGTTCGTCTTGTTGACCAGCTCATCGTATTTGTCATCTGATGTTTCGTTACACAGTTCCTTCAACTCCTCAGTGGAAAGCTTGGCTATCTCCGCTAGTGCGGCCTCCATGTCCGATCGCTGGATGAAAGCCATCATGGTCGGAGCACCTAAGCTGCAAAATGTGACAAATTTAAACTATTGATGTCCTGGATTAAATCGATAGTTCAATCGGATACATGCTTTATTTATTTTTGTCGTTTTGGCACATACTCGATGGAAGATATTTGTTTCTGAAGCAATATATGTCGCACTCCTGTGTGGCGATCTGTTTGTAATTCGCGCCGGCGCTCAGCGAATTGAGCTTGTGTTGCGAGCGATTTTCGATTATATCTGTTCTCATCATAGAACCTAGGCCTGGATCTGTACCATTTAACCAGGATTCAGTCTCAATCAGTGAAATGGATTATAGTTGACTCTGATCTTGAGAATCTCATTCGGTCCAACTTTGGTTGCCGTTGCTTTGATAGGTTGAGCTTCGTCATCTTCATCGGGAGACAGAAAACAATCGTTGTAAGCACAAAGAGCTAGCTTTCCTTCTTCGAAAACTGTCAAAAAGATTTCCGGTTCGCCAATAGCCTCTGATATCCCCACGACGCACTTTCTTGAGTCGACATTTAGGTATCTACCAAATCCCGACTTTAAAGCGAGTTGATTTAGTCCAGGGCAAATAGCTGTGAATATCTCCTCCTCCTCTGGTCCCTCCCCGGGTGGATGGAGGTTTCCAAGAACTATATTTCCGTTGCTAAGAGATTTGGCATAACAGCCAGGCAGGAACTCGATCGCGATGTCGCCCCGGATCTGCTCATACTTTTCGACCTTCCACCAGCCACCATGATGTTCAGCGTCCTCTTGCCGCTCATTTTCTTCAACTCGGTTTTCTGTTTTTGGCTCCCCCGCTGTTTTCTTAGGCTTTAATTTCCTTCGTCTTATTAGAAAAGAGAGAAAGTTTAACGAGAAGTCTTTTATTGGATAGGTAATCTGTCAGCTCAGGGACTTACGTTTTCTCACCCTTGAATTTCAGGCTCGATCCCTTTATCAAGTCATACTCGTCCATTCTTTGGAGTATTCGCTATATGGGCTTGATGTTCAACATATCTGTAATTCAAGATGGACCCGTTGTTGTCTATAGTTCACCGCGCGATGGATTGTATCTGGCTTCCCGGACTGGTATAAAAATTGATGACTGCGAGCCGAATTCACGCGTGTGTGACTAAATCTGTTTTGGTCGCTCAACAAAAATGTATCAAATTCGACTCAACCGCTTGTTTCAAAGGAAAGGACTACGAATACATTTTTCGTCTTAGACAACATGGGCACTTTCATCTCAAGTTGAAAAGTCGACAGCATCACTTTCATCCTCCTGATCCTCATTTTCGTCCTCCGGGATCGCTCCATCTTTAAGTGTCATGTTGGATAAACCTATGGCAACATCTTTGGTAGCTCGATTCATTGTCTCCCTTTCTTTCAAATATATGTCGAGATACTCTAGATGGGCTCCCTCGACAGCCTCAAGGAAAGTGTCCATTCCGATTCCGCTAACCGAAGAAACTCCGACTGCTTTGAGCTCTGAGTAGAATGCATCTAATACCAACGATAAAGACCTAGTTAAGCCTGATACATAGTCCTGTTCACTTTCCAAGGCTTCGAGGAACTTCTCGAAATCAGTCATCCATTCCAATAGATATTGATGACTCTGTAGATCTATCTTGTTGAAAACTACAATTAGAGGTAGCTTGGATTTGTATAGTATTGAGCAGGCGTACAACATGTTGGACATAAAGGTAGCTGGATTTCTATTTCGAACAGTGTCCATCACATAGACGATGACTGTAGGCATCTGTGAAGCAAGGGTCTCAGTGATGATCATTCCCGAAGCGGACCAGTTGAACACTTCAATTTGACCGGGAGTGTCTAGGATGAAGTGATCGTGTTCAGAACTTCTTTGTTCAATCAACGTAACGACTTGGTCGAACTTAGTCGTGTAGAGATTCAAGGATGTTATTATGGCACCATTCGGACCAAGTCCATAATCTTTCATGACCTTCTTGTAATTTACTGTATCACGTATATCAATATTTGCAGGATAGGGCATATCAAGGCATGCTGGATCGAGGTTTATAAGATACCCAGGGGTATCGTTTTCATACAGATGCTCTGATAATTTCTGGACGAAGGTTGTCTTACCAGACCCAGCCATACCCAGGACAATGAGGCAGGTAGCCTTGTTGTCTCTCACAATCTTCTGGTTGCTCTCCATGCCGCGTTGGTTATATTGAGCCAAATGCACGCGCTGTAGTGCAAAGAAGCGTATATCTAGAGATGTGTTCAACGTGAGTTCCAACACTGAAGTGGGCATACACAGTTATATGCGGGAGCGGGCGGTCGGCACGCCTTCGCTCAAGGGATCAAATATATCCGGCGATGCCGCACAGTACAGCGCGTTTGACTCCATGCTTACATGTAAATCATACCTCGTGATCGTCAACAAATGTTGACGGAGAATCCTAATTTCTATTGAGATCGAGCCCTGGCTCGAGAAATCGAGGGCAAATATAAAGTATTTAAGATTTCTTGTGAATAGATATTTCTTTTAATGTCAACTTCTATCATATCGTCGACTGAATGAAACTAATTCACCATGACCAAGGTTTATCCACCTGAACTCAAGAAATACATGGACAAAACGGTGTCCGGTGAGTGTCTCGCCTTTTAATCCCAAACCTACCTCTACAATCCCAACTAACTCAACCTCACACCTATCTAGTAAGGTTGAACGGTGCACGAGTCGTCAAAGGTGTTGTACGCGGATTTGATCCATTCATGAACTTAGTTTTAGACGAAGCATCAGATTCGGCCCAGCAGATCGGAATGATCGTCATACGAGGGAACGCAATCATGGCAATCGAAGCCCTGGACAGGATATAAAAATCAATCTTTTGTTCATTCAACATCTTGGTGAAGACATGTATATTCACTGTTATCTTTCAGATACACAATTGAGACAATTTCTTCACTGATGTCCTAATCTAACATTCCAACCTTGCATGGAGGCTGACATATCAGAATTTTAAGGTGAGGGGCTCAGTATTAGCGAAGTAATTTTCTCAAACTCCCCACCTTTAGATTCGAGCGTGAGGTACCCCCTCGACCTTAAAGTCCAATACTGAATCACTTCTCTATCGTCAGGACTCACATGATATGTAACAAACAATGGAATCTTGCTCGAGCTATGGCAGAGTCTATGCAGTGCGTTTAGCTCCCCGTAATTCTCAATGGTCAGATCCACTCTATCCTCAATATTTTCAACTATTCTCACTGCGTATCGCGCATGGTACATGACAGGATCACCAAAGTAGACGAGGAAATCGCTCCCAAATTTGGTGCCAGTAGTGATATAGAAACCTCTGTTATATAGATCCTTGAAGACTGCCATTTTCCGGCAATCGACTTTTATCAACGACTTTACCTCATTCTCTTCCATACGCTCAACATTGAGCGGCGAGAAGTCCAAGTCTGGCAAATCGGGTACCATTAATTTTATCTTCTTTGCATCAAGTAGGCCGATCCTCGTCTCAGTGGGCTCAATGTTACGTTTGTTCAATTGATCGATACGGTCCAGCATAAGATTTCTAGCTACTTGCGCCTCATATTGAAGTAATTTTCCCTCATAAACTCTCCTGCGTTGCTCAGACGAAGTCCTATCAGACTGGGAGAATTTCTTGAAGGTCGCTAATCGGCATGCTAAGGCGATACTAGCTTCATAGTGACTCAAACTATAGGGTAGACCATGCTGTATGGTCTGGGTTGGTTTGATAGGGGAGCAGCCGATAAGTTGACCGACGATTCGCTTCTTTCTCAGATGAATTGCATGTTCTTTGCTGAAGACCAAGAAAGTGCCTCTGGAAAAATAGATATCCGGTAGTGTACTCATTTATTGGACCTCTAGAATTTTGCATTGTAGCGGAGCCTCTAGTCAGATAAAAGTTTCGGACTGGCCGATAATGCCCCAACGAAATGTGAAAAAACTACTGTCAAGAGTGGGATTCGAACCCACGCCCCCGGAGAGACTGCGGCCTAAACGCAGCGCCTTGGACCACTCGGCCATCTTGACTCGATGGCTGCAGGGGAGCTTTATGTTGAATCGAATGCCGAAGCGTGTTCTATGCCAGCAGAGTGCAGAATCCCTCCATTTTCCAAACAACGTTATGATAACAATTTGAAAGATATATGTACATCACGAAAAATGATGCATTATCAACAAGTAGCTATTCAACAAGATCTGTGATTGAGATGGATTTTGATGAAGACCCCAACTACTTAGATTTGGATGATATATTAGCACAAACTCAGACAGTCAACTGTAGATTCCTATTGAATATTCCAGGACTTGAATTCCTAGCACCGGGCAGCGGGCAAGAAGCCACCCAAGGTTCAGAGCTATTGCTACCCTTCTGGATGGCGAAGACTCTATACACCTACAGCATGATTGATATAGATTTACCTAAGGCTTATAATGCTCACTTCAGAGAAATACTGAGTGCTGATGCCGATGTAGTTGATCTACATAGAGCAGGTCCACACTATTATAGGTTTGGCAAACTTCTTATGGAACTTAGACGCGATAAGGGGAACAACCTGGAAATGTTTACGGAGGAAGGTCAGAGGAATAAATACAGACGAGAGGAGGGTGAAACTCTTGAAGACAAACGTTCGATTGCTGTTAGCTTGATCAACACATTCCATCATAGGCGACATAAGCTACTAGAATACTCAACAAACCCTGCCGCAGGCGAGGACCACCGCGAGGTGCGCTCCTTCGAATCTAGACTCGATAATATGGAGAAACGTCTTTTCCAATTAGGGCGAAAACAAGTAAACGAAATAAATAAATGGAAGTCCCGTAAAATTGAATTAATTAGGAACAATATGATCGCCACTAGGCTCTCCAAGAGGCGGAAACTCGAATCATCCTCAACACAAACTGTCAACGGCATCTCCAACCCGTAGCTATGTATTAAAGATTAAAACTCATCTTTCTTTTCAGTAGCCTAGTATCAGCGTCTCGTTCGTCTTAACCGTGTTTACGACCGGCAGTTTTCAACGGCGAGCTGCGGGCTGTTTCAAACCTTGAGATTTGTTGCCCTGAATATTGCCTGAATGGTGCCGCCTAAGTTAGACTTGGCTTGACTGTTGGAATACTCAGCCTTTCCATTCATGGAATCTGACCGAATATTAATTCGTCATGCATATACTTCCCATTGAGTTTTGGCAAGAAGGCCGTTGTTGGCAACAAATGATCCGCAAATTGTGTCAGTTCTTGGCAACGACCGATAAGAGTTTCCTGTGAATTGTAGGACGGAAAGGCAGTTGTGGCGCAAATGAACAGCAATCAATGCTTAAGGTTCAACTGTTATCTAACTGCAACTTGAACTTTTATTTGAAAATTTGAACTAGCTGATCTAGTATAATAGTTTTTGACTGATAAACAATGTTATTTACAATTTAAGTTGAACATTCAAAAAATCATCTTTGTTTGGAGCAAACTTGGCATAGAGACGCATCTTGATCAATCAAATGAATACTCCAGCTTGTTTCTGGCTAGTTAAGCTTGGATGGCTTGGATTTTGGTATTGCTGATCTGTATATACACCGGGTGGGCTTGCCATGGATGATTCAAGGCTGAACGGTGAATCCGGTGAGGGTGTCATGTAATTTTTGAGGCATGGCACATTGTAGACTTCGGAGAGACCATGAGTTTTGTCTACCATGTTGTTATTAACACTGACCATATTTGGATTGTTGTTATTAGTCCAGAAAGTTTGACACTCATCATAGGCTGGTGGTGGCACTTGATTGGGTACCATAGTATGTTGTCGATGTGTCAGGCTACCGTTTATCGGTGGTGTTGGTTTTGTGGGGGAGTTGAGGTGATGGAGAGAGTTCGTTGGCGGTGACATCATTGAACTAGATACAGGTGATAGGGAGTTGGTCAGGGAATTAGGTGTTGCAGGCATAACAACGTTGTTTGCACTAAGAGCACTAAAGTGGCTCATGTGCATATTTGGTTGAATTGCTTGATGACTGCTGCTCGTTGATTGTGTTGCTCGACGGCCCAAAGTCTTCACTTCCCTGTTGTTAGCTGAGCCATCGTGAGCATCCTTCTCTTCAGTTTTGATCATCATAACTGACTTGCAATGGTTTTGCAGGTTGTTTCGTATGATGTTAGCCTCGGCGATCAAGGGCTTTGTCGAGCTACTACGCGCTAGAGCTGCCTTTTGTGCTTGCCTACCACCATTTCTACCACCATTTCCACTTTGTGAGTGAGTATGATAGCTAGGAGGCGGCGGGGCAGAACTACTGTTGCTGTTACTATTACTGTCAGCCGTTGGCGAGAATGGACTCAGCTGTCTACTAGAGTGGTGCATACTATTGATAGACCTAGGCGTTGGTGGTTCGTGCTCCTCTAGCAACCGCACTATATCATAATGTTGTCGAGATCGAGCAATTTCAATCGGACTTCTGTCCATTTGATCGCTGATGTCCTTGTTCGCATTATGATTCAACAGGATCTCTATAGCCCCTTTAGCACCCTCTCTGGCTGCTAGGAACAAGGGTGTCTCTTCTGCTAAATCTTGCGCATCTTTGTTTGTTTCTCTAACAGCTAAAAGTCTCCTGATAGCATCCACATTATTGGTGGCAGCGGCCCAGTGTAGCGCAGTTTTGCCATTTGCATCACTCTTAGTCACCTCACACTCATTCAGTATGAGTTCCTCAAGCATTGAATAAGTTCCAACCCGGGTAGCCAGTATGAGAGGTGTAGTGCCATCGTGAGTTTGTGCGTTGAGATCAGTGCCGCGACATCTGATGAGAAGCTCAAAAACACCCAACGAGTCTGCTGCGATGGCGGTGTGCAATGGAGTGCGACCTGTTGCATCTTGTGCATTGACATCCTGTGAATCACATCGTTCTAGTAGCCCTCTTGCAGCATCGACTCTTCCATGCCTAGCAGCTAGATGTAAAGCAGTCTCACCGGTCACTTTGTTGGCCAAGTTGACTTGGGCACCTCTATGCAAAAGATCGGCTACATTGTTATCAGCTGCACCATTCATTTCGCTAGTTGTTCCATATGCAACAAGTCCAAGAGGTTCCTTAGAAAACGGTGGGCCCATGGAGGCCACCATGAGTGGAGTAAGACCGTGAGGCCCCTCTATGTTGATTGGATTGACTGACATAGGTGTTGGAGTCATAGGTTCATCAACATTGTTGACCATGGACCCACTATCTGTCCCGTTGTAGGTACCGTATTGGTCGTATTGATCATAAGGCTCATGGTAGATGCCTCCTCCATTGGGAGTAGCAGTCCCACACCGATCGATATCTGATGAATGAATACCATTAGGGTCTGTCGAGATGGTTCTCTCATTTCTCTTTGGACCACGAAGAAAGTTACCGGTGATGGCCTGTAGGGTGCTAACGCCTCGACCGCCCTTCCTGTTGGTCGGGTCTCTATTTCTTGTTCCTAAAACTGGTTTGAAACCTTCAGGAAACCAAACGATCGCCTTCTCTTTCACTTTTTGCTTACTTCCTTTAGAGATCACCATTACAATCGCACAAACTGAGGCAATCGATCCGCATATAACTACGTATGCCGTAGCAGCGGACCTTCCATTGAGATCGTTGATATCTGTCTGAGTTTGACTCCTAATATCTGTCATTCTGAGTGCTCCTGATGTCATGCTCCGATCAAAATCTTTCGTGCGAGCTTTAAGTGCGCTCATGAACTTGGCAATCAATTCAGTGCTGTTGTAGCAGGAAGCTTGGCACTTTCTATTGTCAGCGATTAGTTCAATCTCTGTACCACGTCCTTCCTCCACTTGGCGGAAGTTTTGTATCTTGAGAATTGTGCCAGTAACGACGGACACTTTTCGAAGCAATCTAGCGAGCTCGATATTCCAGTGGGATTCAGAGTTCGTTCCTCCGATCTCGATTGCTGGTTCGACCCTAATAACAAGCAACCCTTGAGCTTCGGTACTGACCGGAATCAAATTTCCGCCAGAAATTCGGTTGATGGGTGTTTCACAATCTGCACCATCCCAACCACACTCGGCGTTGTTACATTCTTGATCGCAGATACCGTTGGCATAATTTTTCAAACAGAACGAGTCGGATTTTTCGTCGCACGTCCTTGAGGTTGTTGCGGTTGCCGGCGATAGTTGTTTGTCATTGTTTGACGTTACACAATCATTTCCGTCGTAGAGGCACTCTGCAGTGTTGCACTCTTGATCACATTTACCATCCTTAAACGCTGTCCAGCAGGCAAAGGGATTTGAACACTTGGCCCAGGGATTTCCTGTTCCGAGAAGACAATCACCACCGTCGAAAGAGCAACTTAGCGAATTGCACTCTTGATCACATTTTCCATTATGCCTCTTAGCCTCGCAATCTCTGATCTCGCATTCGTTTTTAAACTCTTTCGGTTCGATTTCGAGATCGACAATGGAGCAGTCTGGTCCACTGAATCCTCTCTTACAGAAACAGAGCGCTTTTCCTGTTGGCAGTGTTGCACAACTAGCACCGTTTTTGCATTTTGAGCAGGACAAGACACTCTTCAACGGTGGCTGTGAGTAGCTTGTGAGATCGGGTGGTGGGGTTGTGACGGCGAATTGCTTCTCGCAACGTTGTCCACTGTAGCCAGGCGGGCAGGAGCAAAGATACTTGTTCATTACCTTCATACAACTTCCGTTATTCTCGCATGGTCTCACCAAGCAGGAGTCTCTTTCACAATGCTGCCCAAAGTACCCCTCCGAACACTCGCACATGTAGGTACCATCGGTGAGCGAATCAATACAATTTGCATTGTTCATACATGGCTTATTTTCGCAAGCTGTTTTCATACGTTCACAATTAGGTCCAGTGAAATTCTCTGGGCAGTCGCAACGATATGACCCTGGATAATTGACACAAATGCCATCATTCTTGCAGCGATTTCTAAGTGTACACTCATCGACGTCTTCCGAACAAGCAAAGCCCTCCCATCCAACTGGACAGGGTGTCAACTCTGAGTGCATATTATCAGAGGGGTTGGTGAGCGACTTGTTGAGTGGAAACTCACATCTTTCACCCCAATAACCAGGTTGACAATGACATCTGAATGAGTTGACGTGATCCTTGCAGATAGCGCCATTTTCGCACGGATTCTGGGCGCATTCGTCGATATCTATCTGGCATCGCTGGCCAGCAAAACCCGGCATACAGATACACTTGTAGCCTCCTTTTTCATCAAGACAAGTTCCATCGTTCATACAAGGATTTTTATCGCATTCGTTGATGTTAATTTCGCACCGAGAGCCGGTGAATCCACGAGGACACTCGCATCTAAAGGAACCCGGCGTGTTCACGCAAGAGCCGCCATGTTCACAGGGTGAGCCCGCAGCGCACTCATCATTGTCTGTGGAACAATCGGGCCCTGTAAATCCCGATGGACAGGTACAGATTGCACGGCCATCGATGGGCGATGTGTCGCAGGTGGCATTAGGGTTGCATGGGTTGTGGAAGCAGCCGTCGTCGAGCTGACAGAGGAGTCCTGTCTTACCAGGCGGACACTGGCAGTAGAAGTGTCCAACGCGATCAATGCAAGTGGCGCCTGACTCGCATGCAGCAGTCGAGCAATCGTCCACGTTCTCGCTGCAGTCGTGGCCCGTCCAACCATTGACGCAAATACACTGGTAGCCGCCTGGTTTGTTCATGCAGGTGGCCCCATTTTGGCAGACATGAGGACGACGAGCGCACTCGTTGACGTCCTGGTTGCAGTAGGGGCCCGTGAAGCCCTCGGGACAGGCGCAGGTGAAATTGTTGAGGCTCTCGACGCAGGTGCCCCCATTCTGGCAGAGGTGGTGGGCGCCGCACTCGCCGGATGCGCCGTCCAGAGGACCAGCTTCTGAAGGGGCGCCATGATGTTGGTGTTGGTGTTGGTGTTGGTGTTGGTGTTGCTGTTGTTGTTGTTGTTGTTGTTGTTGCTGGTGCTGCTGCTGCTGGGGCCCAAGGATGAGATTGTCCCTTATGGCCTCTTGGAGGAGGCTGGTGGTGGCTGCGTGCTGGTTTGGCTCGCAGCCTGCCGGCCCAAGGAGCAGGAGGAGGAGGCAGAGCAGTATTGCGGTGGGTGCGGGACTTGAGACTTGAATTGATCTTCTCCCTCTCGTTTGAGCTTGCGAGGGTTTCATTCTGACTTGCTCCCCTTGCGGTGGCCTCTCCGTCTTGGCTTGAAATTGATTGAGTATTTTAAAATTCGATTTCTAATCTATGACTGAGCGAGCCTCTAGTCTCGGCGCTGTTTGCCTATTTGACTCCTAAAATTGGTTTCTCTTCAAATCGAAGGCTTAGTTGATCTCTTCTGTTCGCTTCCTATCTCTCTATCTTGCTCCTCATTCTGGTGCAACTGAGTTGAGTCCGCTAAACCGGCGGCTTGCGCTGGCGACAAGCTACCCGTGGATTTGTTCCCCTATTCTCGCCTCTATCTCTCTCTTTATTGGCCTCCCGCTCGCTTGGCCATCATCTCTGGGCGCCCCTTGCTCGCAAGCGACGGTTTTGAACTGGTTGACACTCGCGCGCTCTCTGCAACTGGCCTCGCGCCGCTGGTCAAGCTAGTGATGCAATGTAAGCGTCTCCTTGCTCGCAATATCATCAATCGGCTCCCATTGGACACAACTGGCTGGCTGGCTGGCTGGCCTTTGTTTGCCATAGGCTGACTGGGCGAACAGGCGGCGCGGTTCGTGTTGGCGTTGGAGGCGGCCGGTGAACGTTGTTAAAAAAGCGAGGCAAAGCAACAGCGCGCACTCGCTCGTACTGGAACACACATTCAAATTCGCTGCAGCCGCCAACGACGGGAGGCGAAACTGGCCGAGGGGGAAGCAAGAATCAACGCTCGCGCGGGCCAGCAGTTGGAAGAGGAGGAGGCGGCGGCGGCGGTGGAGGGTGGTTGCAGTGGTAGTTCGTTAGTCGGCCCTCGTCTCACGCTGGAGGAGCCTTTGTTGTCGCGCTCGTCTGGTTCAACCGGCGCGGCCGCCGAAGCCGCCTATACTGCGAGCAGACCAGCCTCCAGCACACAATTCAATAAGCGTCCGCCGGGGCCAGCATCTGGTGCGCGCACCAGCGCGCCCCTCCGACGGCGCAGGCCCAACGCAAACCGGCCAACCGACCACGAGCTCCGGCCGGGGAGCACAACCAGAATGGGGGGCGGCGTGCGCGCGCGCCCCCCCCCCCGGCGGCGGCGGCGACCCCAAAGCGCCGCCACAGGGCCCTCGGCAATCAATGTCCACTTTCGGCGCATGAGCATCTCGGCCGGGCGCGGCGCAGGCTGCAAATCAGCATCGGCAGCCGGAGCGCGCGGGTGCATCGCGCTGGCCAGCGGCGAGGGGCCGCAGTCTGTGCGTTTCTCGCGTAGGAGAGATAAGCACAGCGCGTTCCCACGATTCAGGCGTTCCCACGGTTCGTAGATCGTGGGCAAGCGTTTCGCCATAGTCGCGTTCCCTGTTCCTTCGCGCAGGCCAATGCGCCTGGCGAACTTGGCCACGACCATGTTGGCTGGACTCGGCGGCGGCTCCTTACGAGACCTGAAAGTGGAAGGCCTCGCGCGCAAGCATCTCGGAGCTGGCAGGGTTTGTTGTTGCTGCTCTGGCCTGGCGCTGATTCCAATGGCTCGATTTGTGAGGCTAGCCGACTCCGCAGCCTTCGCGGCGGCAGTGGCCGCCTCTGCCAACAGCAGCGCCATCAATAACTAACGCGCAGGGCAGGGAGGGAGCGAGAGAGCTGGTTAGCAAGCAAGTGATTCAATATAGAGCCGCCGGGTGGAAGTTGAGAAGGGCTGAGTTGCGTGGCGGTCGCAGCGGCGGCGGCGGCGGCGGCGGCAACAGCAGTAGCAGCAGCTGCTGCCTGTTGGCCAGTTGGCCAGTTGCGCCGAACCAAGAGGCTGAACCGGGAAACGGCGTCGGTGCAGGGAGACGGCGGACGCAACCACGGAGTCACTGGGGAGCCTCTCCTTCTCCCATTTCCCCGCAGCCAAGCTCGGGCTGGCCAATGGACACTGCCTCACGAGAAGCCTCCATCGGCTGTCCTCCCTCATTCCGCCCCCAATCTGGTCGTGTTGCAGCTGGCCAGCCCACCAGCAAATCGTTGCACCATGCGCCGGCCCGAGCAGAGACCTTTGCCGCCGCCGCTGCAACCACGACCAATGTGTGACCATCTCAAGCTCAAACTCGAAAGCAAACTCAACGATAGCACCAACACCGGCCCAAGCCTCCCTCCACCCCCCATTGGCGCTAAATTGGAAGCGCAATAACACCACTAGCCTGGGCCGCCGCCGCCGCCGCCGCTAATTCTGGCTCCTCGATGCTATTATTGTGCGAGACGCCATCCAAGTTTAACTTGCAAGATGTTCAACAAACATCGCAAATGTCGGCAACCTCGTTTATTTAAAGGGGGAAACTAGAATGACCAAATTGATGGTGCAAATGCGAGGAGACGCCTCTGCCTGCCTCTCCACAAACAAACTGGCCCCTTTTCAATTTGCCCCCGGTTTGGGTTCAAGCTGCTGCCGCTGCTGCCCGAAGAAAGCGGTGCGAATTGAGAAATGAGACATCGTCGGGCGCGCGCCAAATTTGGACACAGATGCAGGGATGAAGCGAGCGGGCGCACTCACAAAGGCACCTAACCATAGCCGGTTGGGTTGTGGTCTCCAAAGTAGCCTTAGAAAATGGCGCGCATCCAGGCTAGTTAGTGCTGCCTGAACTTGGAGGGTCGTTCGCGGGCCCAGTTTGTTTGGGTCCATTTAGATGAGCACGCGAACGCGCGCCATCTTCCCCGAACTCCGCCTAAGATGCTCAGGAATTTTAAAACGGCAGATGTGCGGATCCAGCAAACCAACTTCTGGCTTCCGCTAGCGACGCTCGAGTGCCCAAACTTTGTGCCGTCCGTCGGGCGGCAAATGGCACCGGCACTGCCCTTCTTGGGTTCAGGGATGATCGCAGGGAGGATTCAGCGGGACTGACAGGCGAGTGATAACAATAATATGGAGCCTGTTGCTCGCCCAGATGATGATGATGATGGAGCTTTTTGCACAGAGTTTCTAGCATAAAATCGTCGCGCTTTTCATGTTTTATGAAAAGTCTCGCAAAACGCTAGCCTTTGTTCGTGACCGAATGCCTATGAACTTGGCCACAAATGCGCTCCAAGTCTTCGTCCCTCACTGACCCAATTATGGTTCGCGCTCTGAGCACCTTCCGCCCTCCAAATTGTCCATTGAACTGCACTTCAATGCGGCCGGCGGTCAGCATGGCGCCGAAGCCTCTCTTTGAGTGCTGAAGCGCGTGCCTCAGATTATGCAGGATCCTACAAGTGATAAAGCAAATGCAGCCGCACAGTGGCATTGTTTGTTCCTCCCAGACTCAAGTAGACAGCGGCGTGCTCATTGTTTGATCCAAGGCAGGTGACCTCGAGCCAGATGTTAGCTTGGCCCGGGCATGGATCGATCTCCTGCGAGTTCACTGATTCAAACCAACGCCGGTTCAATTAAGGTCAAGGCTCCTTGAGATTTGGAAAGTGAACATCTTTCCAATTTCCATCTCTCAAGTAATAATTACATGATTCCGATTACAAGAGGCTACGAAGTGATGCATGCAAACAGACTTTTGTTCAAGTATTGGGTTTGGTGCTGTCATTTTACGGCCTCCGCAACACAGGATCCAGTCTACCTTGTGCTAGTCACTTTGTTTGATCAAATGTAGCGTAAGAATTTTGCATCACTAAGCCGAGATTCATCCATGCACAAAGGTACTGATTATTCAATGTTCTACTATTTGACCGCCCCCGGCAAGCTAAGCCAGAGCCAAGAGCTGGTGGTGCAATAATCTGATGAGAGTTAGCGGCCGGAAGCTTAGATTCAGTTGCGCAGTGAGTGAGCCTCTTGTTGTGTCTGTGTATGGAGGGTGTTACACCAACTTCCAGTTAAACCTGTGCCAGACCATAATGTTGATCGGTCTCATTTGCGCTTACGACAATAAAGAATTCATTAGCGACTCCCAAGTCAATAAGATCAAGGGTCAGGAGACGTTTATTTCCTCTAACATTTGTTTGTGAGTTGACGCTCTAATTTTGGGTTTGGCAACCGTCGCTACACGCTCAGATTCATCATTAGTCCATAATTATTGGCGAGCTCTAAAAGGGTGCCTGAGATCCAATTAAGGCCTATACGACCCCAAACATGCATGTTATCTTATGGAGCGGGGACACTTGCCATTGGAGCCATCTATCGGATGCGAGTGCTATCGAGCGAGTGGAATAAGTCGCAGAGTTAGCTAGAGAGGGCGGCTTTAGTTTGTGAGACATAAGCTAAGGAACGATCACGGTAGAAATAGATCCCGAGCCCCGCTTACGCAATGGCCAACCACCAACATAACTGATAAGCAGGCGCATATCTAATTCTGAGGCCGTTTGAGCCTCCGCAGGCTAGATGTCGCTAGTTTTTCCAATCAACTCATCCATCAATCGAGTCGAATGTCGAGATTGCACCTGCTCATGGATAAAATGGACGCCAGATGCACGCACTGCCAGAAGCACTAGGCTGCCCTCGCCCAAACACACATACGGGGATTTGGGGCCCACATGGCATCGTGGGCTAAGCGGATGAAATTCTGCAAAAAGCCGGTCATTCAAGCCTTGCGCTTGGTTGGAACATCTCGGCGCATCCAAGTGAAAAGCGGGAGGCTTGAGTATTTGGCCATCGCCACAAAGGCGAGCTGTCAGTCGAGAACGGACAATAGATGGAACAGAATAATTAGTTGACTTTCAAGCCCTCACGCCGCAATAGTTTCCAATAGTTAGTATGACCATTTGACTAGATGGATGTTGGACGGGACGATGCAGGAGAGGCCCGTTGAGTGCAACTTTTGCTTACTAGGTCACTTGGGCGTAGCCCTGAAGTAGGTGAACGCAGTTTTGGGGGCCATTTTAGGGGCTGGACCATAAATGGAATTGGTGTGAGGGCAAAAGGCAGAGATTTTTAGCCCAGTCCCTTGCTGTTCAGACTCTGCAGGCCTGCAGTGGAGACTGGAGTTAGAGAATTTGGGGCCAGAATGAGGTCAGAGGGCGAGCGCTAGGCTCTGGTTGGGGCAGTTGGATCCGGGAGTGGACAATTGGAAATCGACCACTAAGGGGCCGCAGTGGACCGCCCAGAACCTCAATCCGCTAGCTGGTGGTGCAGGCCGCCCATTTGAGCAGCCTTGGCTCGACTTGAGCGACCTTATATACTGATCGAGTACGCTATTGTCTCTGACCCTGTTGTGGGTCCAGACCCTCCTGATTGAGGCATGAATTGCATAGGTATGAGTTGGTTGGTTTCGGACAGCATAGTTTCACGAGTGCAATCTGGGCAGTCGTTCATTAGCAAACGATCGATACATAATGGAAATGCTCTGTGTCTATGAAAGAGCTCTGCGTTGCCGTTGCCAAAAACCACGGCAACAAAACGGAACTAGCTGAAGAGCGACCGATAAAGCAATGGTAACGATGACGTTTCATAGCTCATATATTCAGGATCACGAGCTTGCCGGCACACGGTCTAGCTAGCTCGCTAGATATCCTCTACTTGTTTGTCGGGTTGCCACGGTCGATGAAAAGATGGGCAAACAAACAATCTGCTGCTTCTAAGACACTAAAGCCAAACTGAAAGCCCCACTCTTCGAACACTACTTGCTTCCTCGCTTCCATTTGCACTAACCTTGAACCAAAAACAAACGAGTCCGTTGAACTCACTTTTGCTGACCCGATCCAAAACACTTGGTCGGTGGTTGATATGTAGACCCCCTTTGATGCGCGGGCTCATCAGCTTGTCTTCGTATTCCACAGATACACTCGGGGGGGGGGGGCGACTGTTAGGGTGGCCCTGTTGGCAGGCAACCGAGACTTGATTGCCGCACGCTAACCTTGTAAACTCTGCAACCAACGATATCCATCCTGTAGGTAAGAGTATCCGAGCTTTCGCTCGCCTAGAGACTTCGGCGCTCTGGCTCGATCCATGAAGGGCTTCTGGCCCCAATTTGATTTATTTTCTTTCAACTTGGCTTACAGTCGCCGATCCCAAAAGTTTACATTTGCTGAGCCTCAATATAACCGAGATGACAGGATCCCTCTGTGTGCTGGCGAGATAGGCCAGGCTCCATCAGCTCGGGATATGTTGCCGGCAGTTTAAGATCGGGGATCTGCTGATCAAGGCCGAGCCCACCCATCAAGCTATTGGGTAATCTCGCAATCCAGATGTTATGCAGTGAATTCCAGCCATCGATACCCTGAAGTCTGACCTGAGTGCTGGCCGAACTCACGTCAGTTTAGGAAAGACTCCTCGTTGGTTAGATCGAGATCAGAGCAACTTGCCCCTCAGTGTTTCTAGGCCGGCGCAGGCGCATCTATCGTGGAAAGTTCTCCCCGCGTCGGATTAACTCTCGAATCTCACGAGGCTATCTGATTCAGATATTCCAGGCTCCTCGGCCTATGCGGTCTGATTCCGGCAGGATTCTACCCTGTGCTGGCCTCCCGCACGCAGGTCTCCAGCTTCGATAACAATGCGATTCAACCTAGAAGACCGAGACTTTCATGAATTACTTGCACTCCTTAGGACCTGCGAGCGGCCGGAAAAGATAGCAGAGGCTGTAGATTGATCATCAACTGTCAGGTTTCCTCCTACTTTTCCCCGTAATGGCGGAACCGCACATAACAGTAGGCGTCGGCAGCCAGCGTCAGAATCCAGCACAGATTGAGGCTGATGCGAGGGGCACCCAATGTGCCTCCGAGAACGAATGCATGTACATTCGGCCGGGGGTGAGCACGTTGCGCGCTCTTTTCCCCCTCGTGCTACAACATCCTGGCCTCGCCTACCAGCAACATTAACTCTGGTTTCAGTGGTTCGAATCCCTACTTTCACTATCGCTTTTTCGAGTGTCAGCCGTACCTGAATTTACTCGTTCATGCCTTGTCAGATCATCGTTGCCACCTTGATGAGAATAAAGCCACATTCGTTGTTGCTCAACGGCCTTCAGAAGAATTAGCCGCAACTCACATCATAGTTGGAACCAAGCCCTCAAAACTGTTCAAGTAGCTTTAGCCGTATGTGGACGCCTGAGCACGCCAACAATGGCGCCCACATGCCACCCTTTGGCCTTCTATTCCTCTTACGACCGAAGATCAAGATGAACAATTAAGAAAATCTTCAGCTTATATCATTTTTAGCTAAACTCGCGCATCCAGGTGGGCATCTATGCGCCAGGTTGTTGACATCCATCTCTTTCTATTCATCACTCCTCAGCGAACTGCAACAAAATATTGTTCCCCCTATTGAGTAACATAGAGCCAATTACACAAAGTTAAAATGTTTAGCCGGTAACTAGTTCGCTGAGTCAACCTGGAATCTTCACCCGTGTCTACTCACTGGGGGGTAACATAGGCCATTGTGGTGATAAGCAATCATGTTCCCATAGTATGAGGTATCACGTGCTCATTTAAGCCGCCATAAGCCAGCCAGACCAACATCATATTCACCTCCAACAAAGCGGCTCCCTTTATGTCTGCAAGTCACGCATCCTCTGTGTTCTTTTAATTGACCCCAAGAAAACTGCAAGTTACTTTTATACGCCATCATGAACCTGACCCTTGAGTATGCACTTTATTTCATGTCCGTTATCTCTGTTAGCTTTTGGGTAGTTATATGGATAATGCACATTTGTGCTCTAACGAACGCTCGGCTCAAACTCAACAAGAGGAGTTGCACTTCGGCTGCAAGCAGAAGGAAAAGAAAACTCGAGCATTTAAAGGACAAGTTCTTGCCCTGCATCACCAAGAAAAACAAAAATCTGTCCTTGTACCCTTTGGCTACTGATAATACGATTGATAACACTGGTTTTAGCAATTTTTTAACCGATGACAAAAGCAAACCAAACCGGAGTTTACAAACCAAAATGGATCTCTGTATTGAACAACCAAACTCTAACACAACAAATATGACTGCAACCACAACACTAAGTACTATCGATGGTTCTATTCATGGCCATGATACGATTCAACACCAACCCAAAAAAGTTTACTCTTGTATAAACCTGCCACTTCCTGGTGTCTCCATAATCAAGCCGCTAGTCGGGGTCGATGCAAATCTCCAGCGAAATCTAGACGCTTTCTTTCACATGGACTATCCAACTTATGAGCTTCTGTTCTGCGTTCAAGATCCTGATGATCCCGCCATCTTAGTTGTCAAAAACTTATTCAAACTTTATCCTGGAGCTGATGCAAAGCTTTTCATCGGAGGCGCTCGTGTCGGCGTTAACCCTAAAATCAACAATATGCAGCCTGCTTACGAGGCAGTCAAGTATGAGCTAGTGCTAGTATCAGATAGCGGAATTTTCATGAAGAGGGACACTTTACTCGACATGGTCAGTCACATGCACGATGACGTCGCCTTGGTGCATCAAATGCCTTTCGTTTACGGCGACCGCGAGGGGTTTCAGTCAATCGTTGAGACAGTTTACTTTGGAACCGCACACGCAAGAGCTTATCTGACTGCAGACTTGTTAAGCATTAACTGTCCTACAGGGATGTCGGCCCTAATGAGGAAGTGTCTTTTAGATGAAGTAGGAGGTATTAAGACTTTTGGCCTCTATTTGGCCGAGGACTTTTTCTTTGCCAAGTCTTTTACTGACCGCGGCTGGAAAATAAGTATTAGCTCACAACCTGCTTGGCAAAACTCAGCTAATTCTGGTAATTCACTCAGTACCTTAAATTGCCGGATTCAGCGATGGATAAAGCTTAGATTTGCAATGGTGCCTCATTGGACTATATTAGAGCCTTTTTCTGAATGCATGCTTCTAGGATCGATCAGCGCCATGTCTGTTAGTTTTTTGTGGGCCATCAACCCTTTCGCAGTATTCATTATCCACGTATTGATATGGTTTATATGCGACTACAAATTGCTATGTACGATACAAAACGGCGCATTAACTTTTAGTCTCACCGATTTCGTGATTGCTTGGTTGATCAGAGAATGTACCGCATTGTTGATTTTTTTGAAAGCTTTAACAAATTCAAAAGTCACCTGGAGGTCTAGGATTTTCAGGCTCAAAAGGGGCGGATATGCCGAGGAGATACCATGCGAGAATGATACTAGAGATTTGAATCATGCTAAATCAGTCCCGGAAGCACAAACCCACACAAATGAAGTTATTTTTAACCAGTCTCTTACTATCGGCAATCGGCTAGCACCACAAGTATTTTGCACCGAACAAGCTTACAACATTACAATTAACGCAGCCTTGGAGATCAACACGAACCCAATATACAACAAGCTTATCAAGCAACCCATGAGCCTAGTGCACGACCCAATACCAGTTCCTTAGATCTCTTTTAAATATCATCGAGAACACTTCTGAAAGCGAGAGTTCACAACTTGATTGATAAGGGACCAATCCCTGAGTTGACTCTCGCTCTAATGAGAGATTTTGATTCCGATTTGAACCCAAACCTCTAGACCCTTGATCCAAGTGCCTCTCAACGATCCTGACAATAACTGCCAGGCCAATGATAGTATCAGATTACTCAGCAAGCGGTCTACACGGCTTTTACAACGAGTTTGTGGTTCGGAGTTAAATCGCTAGTGACGCACCTTGGAAGTCGAGTTCAAACGATGTATCCAAACTGAGCTGAACGAGCAAAATAAAAGAGGACACGTGGAATCTGGCACGAAACTTTTATCTAGTTAAAGTCTTTCCAAGATTTACCTCAATGATACTACAAAAATGAGACATAAAAATTTCCTACTCCAGCTTGTTGTCGTATTTTCGATCACTTTTGAATCTCTCAGTGCCAACCCTCCCCAGCAGCTACAGCAGCAAGCAACCGAGAAATTGACCTCTCATGCTAATGTCAACAGTGTGCTGGCGGTCAACAATATCATCAAGCCCATGGTTCAGCCCGGATCGGTGACAAAATCAGTTGCTGCACCTGTCGTGATAGCTAACGATGCATCACATCCTGTTAGCCAAAGCGTATCGACCTCTCTGATTCAAGAGGCTCAAACAATTGAATCATCTTCGATTGCACCTGGTTATGGCAACGAAGATCCCATTATTTATCTTGACTATTCCACTATAGATGACGAAGTTTTGCGCAAGAGAACCGCTAGTTTCGTTTATTTCAATGCCAACTTCAACCACTGCCGGAACTGTCACAAATTTTTCGAAATCTGGAGAGAGCTAGCTGTAGACATTCGCTGGTGGAAGCAGATAATTAGGCTATCGACGATTAATTGTAGTGATGAAGATAATATCGATGTATGTCGTAGAGCTGGGGTGACTCAGTTTCCGCAGGTTAAATACTATTGGATCAACAGTAACTCGCTTGACCAAGATGGCGTCAGATTGCGCATACTCGGTAAATCAGTGCATGCTATGCGCCACCTTATAATGGACAAAGTGATGGATAGTTATATAGAACATAACAAGTTGCTCGCCCGACGGCCTAATCTCAATCAGAAATCTCCAGCCATAGCAACTCAGGCGGCACCCGCTGGTTCTCAACCGATCAATCCTCTTGTATCTCTGATGGGCCCCATGTTGGGCCAATTGCTCATCAGCGGCGGTAGTGGTGGTAGCAGTGGGAGCCCGAATAACTCAGGCGGCTTAGGTTCAATGATGAGCATTCTGTCAGGGAAGGGTGGTACGTCTTTGATGAGTAATCTAGGTGGAATTCAGGGCGTAGTTCAATTGATAAGTGGCCTACTAGGCGCGAGCTCAACCCATAAAAACGTGCAGCCATTGCCAAACAATTGGCCCGAGCTAGAACCCATTGAAGCTATCGATGCTCAATCACTACTCGCTATGCTACCTTTGGACCCAGCCAAAAATATTGGCGCTCTCCTAATCATGGAGACCCAAGAATTCTTATATACTGGATCTGAGGTGATGCTCGATCTGAGCCCGTATAGTAATCAAACTTATATTGCCCGTGTCAGGGATGATCGAAGCCAATTAAGTAAAAACTTGACGAGACGCGATGATATTCAGGCGCCATCATTGATCTTTATCACTGCCCTGGGCGAACCTAAGCTAATCCTAGCGGCGCCAAAGTATACAAATGACGAAGATCTCAGGCGAGCCCTTGTGAGAGCATTCGAGCGGCGCCAGATAAAGTATCCAGTCAAAAGGATTTGGTCAATGCCGCCTCAAGTGAACAAACCTGGCCTTGCTAGCGATAGTCAAGAGGACGAAGAATCTCTGGCTAAAGTTCATCAGGTTCACATGAACGATTTGTCGAATACAATAAGAGCAAGCCTGATGGAGCAAGTGTTTAGACATTCTGATCTTAGCGACGATCAGTACAATGCCCTAGTTAAGTACGTCTACGTTCTGATAAACTACTTTCCTTTCAACAACAACGAGAGCCATAAATTTTTCAAACGTTTACATACCTGGTTGCAAAATCAGGTATCTCCTGTTGACGTCAGCGAGTACAAGAAACAATTTCACGACATTGATGAGGTCCTACCAAGTCGCGAGTGGATAGCTTGTAAGTCTCTAAGCAATACAAAATCTATACCAAGCAAGAGCAGAAAGTCTGGCTTCATCTTTGAAAGTCCAGCCCAGTTGAGTAAAGTAGTATCAAACATAACACGCCTATTTAGGGGCCAACAACAACAGGCAGCCAAATTGAAGAGATTGTTTAGTGTCTTTACGACGAATAGTCAACCTGTAATGCTGGATCCAAATCAAAAATCTCAACCGCCAGCCATGGTTAACAGCACCATGGCACCCAACGTTGTTACTGCAAGCGTTAGTGTAAAACCGGAGGAATCGGGAAAACGAGATGACTCTCCGATTGAGAGAATCATTAAAAGTTTAACCAGCGGATCTTTGGGCTCAGATTCGTCTATTTTGAAGTTGATCTCGACAGCTCTAACTGGTGGAGCTAATGATGACTCGGGCAAGACAGGAAAGTCCAAGTTTGCTCGTGAATATCCGTGTGGAGTTTGGAAGTTGGCGCACGTTATGGTTGTTAATGAATACATCAAGGATTCACCAAGAAAGGATGTCAAGCATGTTGTATTGCATGGTCTCTATCAGTACATGTTACATCTTTATTCCTGTCCAACCTGCGGAAATAGGATAAGCGACGTAAGCGGCGAATTTCGTATAAAGCTGGATGAGTATCTCCGAGATCAAGGCGATTCAGTGATGTTAGTTTGGAAGATTCACAATCGTGTCAACAAACGTCTCGAGAGTGAACTGAGGCCTGGCTCGCCAACAAAGCTTCAGTTTCCTAGCGAGTCATTGTGTCCCAAATGTCGGGGGACACGATTCCAAAGCGACTTTGTTTCAACACCAAATTGGCACGAAAAACAAGTCCTGAACTTTCTTGTCCATCACTATCGGCCTCAAAGTTTGATCTTGACTGCTAACTCAACCGACTCCTCGTCTGCTCCAGGATTGAACAATGTGCACCAATATCAACTAACAATACTACAAATCTTCCTGCTACTCAGCTCTTGGGTCCTACTTTCCAAGCAAAGCACTCACGTAGATCCTGAGGCTGACGGCTGAGCAGTGATAAACCGGTATCGTTGGTTAATCTGTTTTGCTCCGGGCTCTCTTATTACTTGGCACTTTCCGCAAGTTTTACACCTTTAAGACAAGTGTCCTCAGTTAGCAGCTAGAGTTGCCGAGTATTTGTCATTATCATGTTTATTTCTGTCAGATTCTCCCATCTATTCGTCCTGCGAACACCAGTTCTAGCGGAGGATGACGGTAGATCATGGGGCCTTATCATAGCTACGACATCCTCTCTGTTCCCAAACCAGCCTCCATTTCTGAGACGTCATTTCTAGACGAGTGATTGGTTAGTTTGCCCCCCTTACAGTTGAAACTGAGTATTTTCCTTAGGTATTCGTCTCTGAGGTGGAGAGTTTGGGTTCAACCCGAAAACTGCCGAGCTTTCGCAGATAACAAATTTGACCTCAGTGCCAAAACCGACCTCTACTCTGAAAAGAGTTTCTCGTCTGAGCCCGATCTATTGACTTCCCGATGCATTTATTGTGCAATGTCTGGAGAGATCAGAGTCTTTATAAAGAACCTCTAGACATTTATTATCAGTTTGGTTGTTATCAGTTTGGTTCTTTAAGCGTTCATTAGATCGTCGTCGAAATCGTCATCCATGTTTATGGATACCGTTGGAAGGAGATTTCGCTTAAATATGACCATGAACTTGGCAACGAAAGCCTCAAAGTGAAAGATCCTCTTAGATCCTATTCTCATTTTATGTTCGTAACATGCGGCCAGCTGTAAAAGCGCGTTCTTAGTCCTTATATCGCCATACTTAAGTAGCTCAATCACCATTGTTCGGAAAATCAGTTCAGGTGGAATCAGGTGAGCCTCTAGTTCGTAGAAAGCTGTTCGCAATTGGATGAGCTGCTGGACTGTTTGTGCCTCAGTAATCATTTTCGCACATCTTCTTATGTAAACCATCCAACCCGGCTGAACAATATCACCAATTTTACCATTGAGTATGTAATTCGATTTCATTGTTTCCAGCATCAATAGAGCCCTTCTAAGGTTTCGCCCGCTTTCTACTGCTATCTGCTGAGCAATGTTCTGCGTGAGAAAGTCATCACATTTCTCTTTTGCGCCGACGGTCATTAAAATTTTGACAATCTCATCGTGTTTCGGCGCAGCCACTCGAATGAGCAGGCATCTAGACTTGATAGGGGCAATTATACGACTAGATGATTCCGCGCACAAGATCAGCCTACATGAGGCGAGATTCTCCTCCATGGTCCTTCGCAGGGCATGTTGTGCATCTTTAGTTAGTCGATCGGCGTTCGTGATGACAATTGTTTTGAAGGTCTGGCTGAAGTTGTGCAACAATGCCGAACTAGCTGTGTTCTTGATTAGTGCTTGAATGACAACCTTATCGTAGATGCCAACTTCGCTTGGATTCACCTCAATGTGGTAGTTTGAGTTTATCGTTTTAATTTCAATCTTACGTTTTGATGGCGTTTCGAATGACTCGTTTTGGATGTGAATCTTTTCAGCCCCAGAGCCATATATTTCCTTCAGTAAAAGGTCAACACGCGTCCTCTTGCCGGCTCCTGATGGGCCGAATATGAACAGGTTGGGGAAATCGCCAGCTGCAACTAGATTCTTCAATTGGGTAGCTTGCGCTTGATGGTAATCCAGTGAGGCGAGCGAAGTTGGCCTGTTTTTGTCGCAATAAAGTGACATCGTCCCTTATGTCATAGGACGGGGTGTGAATGGGTGTTTAGGAAATGACAAACAAATCAAGGAGCTATAAATGTCATATTTTGAACTTGGTCAAACAAATATGGTCTGAGAGAGAGATTATCAATAAGATTACCTCGTGAAAGACTCGCTCTTCGAAAAAGTTATGTATGAGGCGGGGAAATCGAAACAGAGGTGGTTGGAATTACTGTAGTGGTACGATACCCGACCTCCGCAAATATTTTTTAGGCATCTTGAAGGGACCACAGGCAGTGCTTTTTGTTGAACCAACCTGGATGGAGACTTACAAACAGTCAAGAGTATCCATGTGCGCCGAGTATCAACTCTTGAATATAACAGTATCAATTTCCACCACTAGAGACCACTGCCTTGCCTCGAATCTCTCGAAAGTGCAGCCTTATCCTCTGGTTGCATTCGCAAGCGCCGAGCTAACTGGATCGGACAGGTTTCGTTCCGTCCCACGGAGACACTTGTCCGGTCCAATTAGCTTGGTGCGCATTAAGCTTTCCCTTCGGCTCCGACCGTTCTCCTCTCCATACCTATCCAAATTTGTTCGCAAATACTGAACCATTTGCTTTCGGTTTTAGATTTGCCTTCCCTTGCACCTGGGCTTCCTTTCTCATACTCTCTCTCTCTCACTCCCTATCCCTCTCACTCCAAGTCGCTCGATCTTAGATCCTCTATTTCTGCCTCCCTCTCTAACCTACCCCATTTCACTTCGTCCTTTGTCGTTCATGCTATTTCGCGTCTCCATTCGAACTCTCAGTGTCTCTTAAACTCTATGCTTACCTCCAGTCTAGACAGTTTATCTCGTCCCCTTGTTCAATTGCTCTCAAACCAGCCGGTAACTAAGCCAGGTAACCAGCCTACTAAGAAACTAACCCTCCCTCTCAACTGCTCTGCTTGTTGCCAGTCGCTTTCTCTCTCTCTCCCTTTCTTCAGGCTCTCTCGTCTGCCTCGCTTTCTATTCCCTACCCCTCTCTACCTGACTCTCCTCTTTGAAATTCCTCACACCCCTAACGTTTCACCTCGTCTTCCTTTTGCTCGCTCTCTTGCTGGCTCAACCAACCCACTAGCCTGCTGGAAAGCAATTACAACCTCTCTCTCTCCCTCTCTCTTTCACTCACTCTGACTCTCTCTCTCACTCTCTCACTCGCTCTCACTCAATGAAAAATAGTTTTCGAACAAGTCAATTCCACAGGATTGCACAAGATTTCAACCGAAGATTCCACAACAAATTGCAGGAAAAAGAGAAAGACAGTAGCCTTAGGTGCACATTAATCATTCGCACGTACAACTGTTGAAAGTAAACAGCACCAGATCACCTGTTGTAGCTGGTGGAAAGCCGCTACAAAGCCCTCATTCCGTATCTACCTATGCTCGGGTGCACATATGTGCTCAATAGATCGTCGTCGGCTATAACCAGCGAAAACTAAATGCGATTCCATACTAAGAGTTGAACTTTCAAAGTAGCACTAGACATCAACATAAGCAATTAAGATGGCCGGTGATAGTTATACCAACTCAGTGAAACTATATCATCCAAGTGAACGATTCAAACAGAGCGCGCATATATCATCTCTTGATGAGTACAAAAGAATATACAAACTGTCGGTTGAAAATCCGAGAAAGTTTTGGCGTGACATAGCTATCAGTGAATTCTATTGGGAAACAATACCTAGTGAGAGAGATTTCTTGAATTACAACTTTGATCCAACGAAGGGCGCTATCTACGTTGAGTGGATGAAAGGCGCGAAAACCAACATATGCTACAATGCGGTCGATCGCATTATTGAACAAGGTAAAGGTGATAAGATCGCCTACATTTGGGAAGGCAACACACCTGGCGAAGAGAAAAAGATAACCTACAACGAACTGAAGATAGAGGTGTCGAAGTTTGCGAATGTATTACGCTCATTTGGGATACAAAAAGGCTCTAGAGTTGCCATTTATATGCCCGTCACCATTGAGCTCGTTGTCGCTATGCTAGGCTGCGCACGCATCGGAGCCATCCATACAGTTGTGTTTGCAGGATTTTCCGCTGAAGCCCTGGCTGATCGGATGGTGGACGCAGAGTGTAGCGTCTTGGTGACAGCAGATGGCTATTATCGTGGTAACAAACTGATACAGTTAAAAGAAATCGCCGCTGAGGCCTTGGAAAAGTGCTACAACAGGTGAGTAGCTGATACTTCATCCTTATTTACCCTTTCCTTTTCAGATAGTCTGATTTCCTCCTTCTCTTGCCTTTCCTTGCTCTATTGAATTCACCTGTGCCACCTACGGATGCACCATTCGAGCCTCTTTCGTTGAGCTCAAACTCACACATTAGACGGCACTAGCCCTCGACGAGCCAGTTAGGGTTATGACGATGGCAGCGGCGATATGGAGCAGCTAACATAGGAATCAAAGGGATAGATATGAAACGTGCTCGTCGGCTTGCCCCTCTATTATCTGTCGCTCTCGTTCTCCCTCCCCCCTCCTCCACCCATTGATGGGCTAACATGCTTTGGTTTACAAAGCAACACCTTGAAACAGGACCGCGCGTACAATTTTGGTACGTTTGATTATTGTTTAGATTCGTTGCCGTTTGATTTCATCTCTCAGAATCATGTAATCTCAACTGATTTCAATCTTAACACGCCTTGTTAACTTGTCTCAAATGTTTTTTCTGCTTGTTAGTGCTAAATTGCTGATATGAGGAAGCTAAAGTTGTAGGATAGATTGAAGTCTCTCTGCTCAATTCATAGAGAGTGACTCGTCTCAACAAGTCACTGTATTAATTGAGAATACTTGAAATAGAAAGGCGAACCGAGTATAAGTTTCATCCTATCGTTATACGTGATAAAGGAGCACTTTTTACGAATTTTGCCTGTACAGAAGGACGCTTGAAAGCTTAAGATCTGATATAGGGGGCAGAGCACATTTATTTCCGAAAATTTCCAGCTTTCCTACGTGATGCGGTTTGATGGATGCCGACTAGCTTTTGCTTCTTAACCCAGCGGAGTTCAGAGGCACAAATCTATAGAACATCTTCAAACGAGCCTCTTGTCTCTGCATCACTGATGAACGAAAACTTTACTCGCAGCCAACTTTCTCCTAACTTGAAAATCTTTTTCGCCTTCTGTTGCACAGAAACAATCATATAGAGACGTGTATCGTACATCGACGCATTAATCTACCTGTTATTGTTACAGGCAATGGTTCGATTATACACTCACACCTACCAAACGGTCAATCGCTTATTAGAAGACAAACCAACGTTAACAATATTACAACAAACAATGGAATAGTTACCAATGGCTCCGTAATATTGAATAATCATTGCATCGCAAACAACAACAACATCGGCAATGTTAACCACAATCAGACTCTTCAACTCCAACCGCAGCAATTGCCCCTTAAGGCAATCTCGTGGAACTATGCCATTGATGTCTGGTGGGATAAGGTAATGGCTGACGCAAGCAGCGAATGTGAACCTGTCTGGGTCGACGCTGAGGATCCACTATTTATACTCTATACGAGGTGAGTACGGGTTCTCAACTGGGCCACTTTCCCCCCCTCTGCGCTCCCTTCTTTTCCCCATCTTATCGTTTGACCCCAAGGATAGTTTCGTGTACCGTTTGGTTTACGAAGCCTGCCCTCAACAAGCTATCATCTTCGGTCTTCAACCGAAGCTTGTTCGGGCCAATGATGCGGCCAGTCTCTCCTGAAGAAGTCATATTTCTTTGCATAACCGCTATCCCAGCTAAAGCGAGTGGGGATCATTATCTGTGCGTTCAGCTCTCTGCATGAGCTAGCTAGAGTAGGGGGTAAGCGAAGAAAGGAGTTGCAATGTGGTCGGATAGAAAGTGAAAGCAAACAGACCTTGCTAGATTATGGCAAACAAGTGAGCGAGGGTAAAAGATCGAGGCGCACAGAGATTTGGGGAGGACTGGAGAGAAAGAGAGATAGAGCGAGTGAGAGAGAAACCAGATCAGCAACAGGTCGGAGAATCCACTGCTGTTTCGCTTGGATGTTACCTTGCTCAGCTAACCAACGGTCTGTTTCTGAAAGCAATGAACTTATGGCTGCACTCCCATCGTCATCATCGTTTTGGCAACAGCGCCACCTCAGTCGTCGTCGACAACACTGTCGGCTTCAGCTCTGCTCAATCCAGTAACATGTGATTAACGCTCGGAGCCAAAGTGCAGCTTGCTGGATGAGTTCCTCGAAGTTGAATTTACCATGAGAGCTGAAGCAGTTTGAGGCAACTAGAGATTTTTAGGAACAGAGATACTGCAGCACTGTTCAAAACGATTTATGCTAGTTTCTATTTGGTATTATGATGGAAGGTAACCCCCAGTTTCTTTCATCAGAAGCCAACTGCGAGAGAGCAGAAACATCCAAGGCACAGGAATAGAAGAGGTGATTGACTGACTAAATAAGATTCAACATCACAGCTGTTGCCCTACAGGGATTGTAGATACTTTTCTCAATTGATCATGCTCCTTTATTTTTGCACCTGATACAACCAGCCACCAATCTAGTGCTCCTGATTTGCTCAAGCCTTCATGGATTAGATCGTCTGATCCCTTGAAGCAGAGGACGATCCTATGATTTTGAGTTGCCTTCCGATCCGACCAGACGCCTCAGCTATGACATTCCGGATCGACCATCTTATTCGACGACGTTTGATTCCCAGCAATCACAACTTGAATAATTGCACCTGCGTGTGCGAATGTGCCTGCAGAGCTAGGGTTTACTTGGAGGATCAGGGGGAAGGAAGAGTTTATGTGCAACAGGTGAACGCTTCTTTCCGGCTCCACGCATACCCATGCAGTTTGTCTGCCTTCGCTCCCGTGTCCCTCCCCTCCAAACTTTCGTTATCGAGTGCGAGATTCATACCCTCGTAACGAGTAAACAAGCGTCATCTTGGCAAATCAGAATAGGCGTCCATTTGAGAGTTTGAAATGTGACTGATTCTTCGCGCCCAGGTTGTCATTAGGCGGTATACATATCTTAAAGTTGGCAAAGTCGATTTCCGCACGCCATCTCACTATTCGATAAACAAGAGTTGCGGTAGCGCCAAAGTATCGCCTATAGTTTATTGGCAATCATGGCCATTCAACTGGAAGTGGTCTCGCGAGAGTTGAGAGGTGGTAGTCTTGATCTATTCTGGTAGATAGTCTAACACTGGTGACGTACTCACCATTCCTTACCGGGCGAGTCTCATGCAAACGTTTCATTAAGGAACCTCCAGTCGAGAAGTAGACGGCAGGCTACTAAAGGTTCGAAGAGAGTGTTTGAGAAAGACCGACTTCGGCCAGGCAACAGCGCAGGAGGAAACGAGAAAACTCGAAGTTTTCGAGCAGCGGAATAGTTGGAAGGAATTGTGTGGGAGAGCTGCCAAGAGTGAGCTAGTTCGTCTCTGTGCCTTATATGTGACTTAAGGGTGATAAACTCACCATTAAAACCGTCTGGCAATGGGCATTTACGAGCGGAGGCATTATCACCTTGGTTGGCTCCAGAATTTTCCTCCCTTAGTTAGAGTTTGGGTTGCTCAAGATCGGCAAGCAATCTGGTTATTGTTGTCCTTATGAAAACGATCAGCAAACCACAGCAGCGAGGTGATATGTAACTCTCGTGCTACTCTCAGCCATAGTTATAGCATAGTGCTCATAATGCTTTACATAGGACTGCACTATGTGGCCCATTAATTGAACCACTAAGTACCCAACTCATCCGACCAGACCTTGGTGGGAGCGCCGCTGGCTACGACCACTAGTTTGTACCTGCTTGGGTCAAGATGGAAGTGTACCACTAACATAAGCTGGCCCTCATTTATGCATTTCGACGTCTCACAGACCGTTCGTCCGGCCAGCCAAATTTGAGTGCCTTTTCAATCGCTGATTTCGTCCACTCTCATCTCGCAATGCAACCTTCAGAAATTTCGTTCAAACCGACCAAGCATAAACAAACACTAACATGAACATTGATATCCTCCTCTCTCATTATAATGAAACCGGCGACTAGTGGCTCAACTGGCAAACCAAAAGGGGTTGTCCATACAACTGGCGGTTACATGGTTTATGCAGCAACAACATTCAAATACGTGTTTAATTACACTGGGGAGGATGTTTTCTTTTGCACTGCAGATTTGGGCTGGATCACTGGGCATACTGTCAACGTTTACGGTTCCTTGTGCAATGGCACCACGATAACCCTCTTCGAAGGGACTCCATTTCATCCAGATCCTGGCCGTTTGTGGCAAATAGTTGATCGTCATCAAGTGAATACATTTTACACCGCCCCAACCGCCATAAGATCGTTGATGAAGTATAGTCAGAGTCATGTAACTAAGTCGGATAGAAGCTCGCTCAAGTTGCTTGGCACGGCCGGAGAGCCGATTAACCCAGAGGCTTGGAATTGGTACTTCGAGGTTGTTGGCAACCGACGCTGCCCAATTGTGGACACATTCTGGCAGACAGAAACTGTAAGGAAAAAGCACATTCACCTATCGGGTTTAGCGTTCTATCCATGAGAATCAGGGTTATTAACATTGTTACACCTACCTACGAATCCTCCCAACAAACGTTCGCGCGATCTCACAGTCAGCACCAATGCTAACGCCTCTACCTGGTGCTACCCCACTGAAACCGGGATCCGCCACATTTCCCTTCTTTGGAGTCCAACCCGCAGTGGTGGACGAGAACGGTAAGGAGTTGGATGGGCCCGCTGTTGGGCATTTAGTTTTCAAATCCCCCTGGCCGGGCATGATGCGCACAATAGATGGAGATCATGCGCGATTCGAAATCACGTATTTTTCAACATTTCCTGGCTACTATGCCACAGGCGATCGTAAGTTTGCCAACAGATAAACAAATCTCGCCAACCATTGACCATGATAAGCTAACCAAGTTAATCTCCCTCATTGTAGATGTTAAACGTGACGCTGATGGCTACTATTGGGTTCTTGGTCGCGCTGATGACATGTTAAATGTCTCTGGCCATCTTCTCTCGACTGCCGAAGTTGAGTCAGCGTTGACTGAGCATCGAGCGATCGCTGAGGCTGCTGCCGTTTCTTTTCCCCATGAGATCAAGGGTCAAGCCATCTTTTGCTATGTTGTGTTAAAAGAGGAATATACCTTCACTGAAGGTGTCGAACAGGAACTCAGATATATTGGTGAGTCATCAAGTTTAACATACCCCAGGGCTCTCAGAGCTCAAGGCATTCATCACTAACCTCACATAAATCTTTCCTAGTTCGGCACAAAATCGGTCCTCTAGCATCACCGGATAGAATCAGATGTTTGAAACAGCTACCTAAAACGCGATCGGGTAAAACGATGCGCAGAATTTTACGTAAAGCCTCAATGGACGATTTTAATTTGGGCGACATATCAACGATCGCCGACCAATCAGCCCTCTACGAGCTGTTTCCAACTGGTTTCCACGGCACCTGTGAGAGACGTATAGCTATCGAGTCGTGATTACCTCGAGACTTCGCCGAGGATACAAATCAATAGCTCTGAAAGATATGCAAATTATGTACAAGAGATTACATCCGTAATGTTAGATGGTAGGATTAGTGCCACAGCATCTGCAGCAAGAGAACTATTTTCGATGACAAACCCTGTGCAACTCAGAAGCCGACTTAAACGAATTGCTTTACGATTTAATCAATTCAATAGAACTTCACACAATATCTCTGCTTGTAGACCGGAAGTGCAATGGTGGCTAGATACAAACGCAATGATGATCTAATTGAGTTATCTCAAATCTATTAATATAATATAAAACATCGATTGATAATCAGTGTTGAATAACTTCAAAGCAAATGATTGCAATAGTATTATCTAATCGAGTGCATAGCATGCATAGACCGTTTGAGTATCGGTCTAGAACCTCTTGATTCTATCATTGTTTTCGCCCCCACTCTCAGGCGAAATCAGAAGCGCTAGTGCGCCGAAACTACTGAAAGATTTCCACGACATGATGACCATTAGAATTCTGCATATCTATGCGGTGACATTTCAACATAAGGCTGTGACTTTCGCCAGTTGCGGGTATTAGTTGTAGCGATCAGAGTTCTTGTGGGCCATCCAAAAGTATCATGGCATTCCTACCTGTTTGACCAGTATTGTTTGATTTAGCGTCGATTTGGACACGATCTGGGAGGACGTTTTCAGTTAAGACTCGCAATGGTCAAGTAGCCCATATTGACTTAAAATTTCACGTCTAAGCGGTTCATGAGGCGTGAGGCCGAAACTCTCCTGAGATTGGCATATCGACGACTAAGCTATTTAAAGAACTATCTAGAACGGAAAGATCTAGATACGAATTTAATCACATAAGAAGTGCTGTATTTAATATATGACTGTCTAAAATAAAATTAATCTTTACTCAAAGGTCACAACAATAGCTTTCTCGGATGATCATGAATCCTCTGGATACATCTCTGATTGCAAATCGCTAAAGTTCCAGCCTAGTGACAATCTTATCGAAGTTGACGACAATATTTGGTTCGATAATAGTTGCATGCGCTTGAACACTCAAAGAAGGCGTGATTTGAGAAGCCCAAGTGATAGAGTAGTGGTTCGAATAGTTTTGCGCGCTTGTCAACTGATCGGATATGAAGGAAAGAGGGCCACTTTTATCGGGAAACAAATCAACTTTGATAGAAATCATCGTTTACTTGAGCGTAGCTCCTCAATTATCTGTCTTCGTTTTCTTTCTAGTTCCCCAAGATCGATATTGTTGGGATCCAAGCAAGAGGATCCAGGTGGCGAATCGGATAGCGATGGTGAGAGGGAATTGTTATGAGAACATTTAAAGTTTTTAGGTTTCTTATGGTGATGAAGGCACGTATCGTTGACGGAGTTCAGATAATTTCTAAATATCTCAATCCTATCCTCTTCCTTCTCTATTGCTCTGAATGCGGGATCTTCGCAGATCAGGGGCCTCACAGATTGCCACTCAAGAGTATCTTCATTATCGATGTCCAAATGCTTGGCCAGAACATTGTACAGACCGTGTTCCAATTTTCGTTTCTCTTTCATAATCTGGCGGAGTCTGATACGTTCTTTTTCGCGTTCTCTCTCTGATAATCTTTCGAAGATCATTTTCAGATTGCCTCCATCTAAATTAGCACTTCTCTCATCCTCCGATACGAATGTAGCGAAATCCACAAAAGTTGTATCCAAAGTTATCCTAAAGTTACGAGCTTTCAGTATCTCATTGATGATTTGCTTCTCATCTTCGTACCTTGCCTTGAGATCTTCGACGTAGAATTTGAATAAATCTAGGGCTGTAGAGCCTGACAATGGTTGAGATAACAAAGCTATATAGCGCGGGTCGGCCGAGATTACTTGGTACAAATTTTGCCACTTTGATATTGATGTCAAATGACCAGCTGCGTGCAATTCGTCAAGATATCTTACAAAAGCGAATCTATTCTCCCTCTCTTGTTTCTCTCTCTCTTTTCTCTCTCGTCTTCTTTCCTCCCTTTCTTCTCCTTCTAGTTGCTCGATATGTTCCATGAACACTTCGAGTGCGTCTAATTTGTCCATAGCCAAGAGATTAGCATCTTTTGTAAATATTTCGTTTTGCGATAGATATTGTTGAGCTTTGAGCCAAGTAGTTTTGGCAGTTATTTCTGGGAGAGAATCCAGAATATCTCTGAGTAATTCTCGATTTCTTTTCCGGATTTCCTTGGCCTGTTCTTCTTCTCTTTTCCTCACTTCTATCATAACGTCGTTGAATATATCGCGTCTTTCATCATCTGGTACGGCTCGCCAAGCTTCGACGTCAGCAAAGTCCTCACATGCTTGTCTATATCTTAAGGATGACGAGACTCGGAGATCACTATTTAGAAAGCATTCCAAGTCCTCTTTAGCTTTCTTCGCTTTGAGCCGCTGCTCCTCTTTCTCTTCCTTTGCTTTCTTCAGTTTATACTCATTGAATACTAATTTTCTATTTGGCAGGGATCTCACAGACTCAAATCTTGGATCTGGTTCCATGAGTTTGATGGCGTACTCCCAGCTTGAAGCGCTCGAGACATTCCTTTCTCGGAGGAGAATTTTCAAAAGTTCCTCCCCAGAATCCATATCTCTCCTCAGGACAGAAGTGTCGTGCTTGAGTATACAATACCTCAATTTTGTTCACAATTATCTCTTTACGATACGGTCTATCAATAAATATTGACTCTGGTCAAATGCAGTCTGACATGGTTTTGGAATTTAATATACTGAATATGCCGGTTTGTAGTTTGGCCAAGATTGATGCACGGACAACCAATGTGCCTGTTCATAAGCTGGTTGTCAGTCAGCTGTTTATGCAACGTCACTAACGTGCTCCACAGAATATTTAGACTGCCAGATAAAAGAGTTGGTTATATTGTTTGAATTCCCTAAGGGCATTCCGTGTTTAGTGATTGAAGGAAAAGGGATTCAGCAATAATGTCATGGTTTAGCGAACTAACTAGCAAGGCAGAGGCCATGCTTGTTAAATTGGACCAGGACGCTGCCGAGGCATTGCAGAAGCCTGAAAACCTTTTAAAGAGGGCAAAGCTCTTAGACTCGGCATTCAAAAGCATCAACACGTATCGATCTGACCCACCAGGAAACGATTATGCTCCCACGAAAAGCGAAGAAAATAATAGATCAGATTTTGGAGAGTTGAGTCTGGATAGACAATGTGATGGATCGAATCAGATTGAAACATGCGCCCAATCGATAGCCCTCCTAGATGCCGGCTATGACAACGGCTCAGGGTCGAGCCACAATATTCAACCTGAGCCAGGCTTCTTGCAGCAAATTAGCGAAGATACCCTTAAGACTCAAGACACCTGTGTAAGAGACGATAATGTGATACAAGAGTTGACAAATACTACAATTTCTGCTGAATTGCCCCGGCAGGCTACCACCTCAAGCAGATTTACTATGCAGACGAGTGGAGAAAGATTAAGACATTTTCGTTCGAACAGGCCGATCAGCAAGCGAAATGTAACCAGAAATCTTGACCAGACAAAATACAACGAATTCGAAGGGGCAGCTAGATTTGACTCATTCATCAACAGTGCTAGAGTTGATGACATTCGCGCTTCAATCAATCAGAGCTTACAAGAATACACTTACCAATCATATTCAATGCATGCTCGAAGCGACTCACGCGCATCAACTCCAGCTTGCCATTCTCACTTCGACAACCAACCAAATCTAGTCCGGAATCCAGCCTTAGTTTCTTCAAGTTATGATAACAACTTAGTAGGGCAAGAGCAACCATCGTCTTTCAGTATTGACTTACCCGGTGACAGGTTTGACAACGAACAATCAAGCAATATAGCGGCCCGCCTGTTGCAACAGAGCGCATCGAAGAGAAAGTCAGTGCTATACCTGCATAGGGTAATCAATAGATTAGCCAGTCATGCTGGACCCTCAAACACAATCCTCGGAGAGCAATTCAAGATTAAGTTTCGAAGAGCCCAACTAAGAGCGGCCAGCTATGCCAGACGAGTGAATTACCTCTTTCGCACTTACCCCACGATGCGATATTTGATGCTAACTTATCTGGTTTTGATGCAGATACTAGTTGTTTATGTGCTATTTTTCTACCAATCGAGCAGCTCCTCCAACGACCTCTCTTTTCAAATCAGACAACAGCAGCAGGAATTGAATGAGACACCACTGGGCGTCAAGTCAGACTTCGAGGTCGGTAGTCCAACTTGATTATTCAATGTTTGCAGTCAAATGCTAGCTAGCCAAACTACTAATGATGTCTGAAAGACCATTAATAAAAGTCATATTGTTTAGTATATTATTGCGTCCTCGATACGAATTACTTCCCTTACCACCTAATTTGATCTAATCACGCAAAATTGATTGGGTTGAGTAACCGGCTGGTTTGTTGGTTATCGTTCGCTAGTCTCGTATCTGAGATTCGTGAAATCGATTCAATTTACCAACTGACCATGAGTCAAGCAGAATAAATCATATCAAAAGAAATTTTCAACTCCGAAGTTAAATGAAGACAAGAAAGATCTGTCATCCTGAATCAGTTATGTTCGTATGCATCTCAAGAACCGTATGTTTATCTATAATTGTTATATTATCTATTCTAGGGCTCATAAGTTCAACTGATGCCGACGTAATAATGATGAATGGCGAGGGCGCGCCTTCCATAATTGAAAATGAAGATATCGAGCCGGACGTTATCCTATTTCCCGGAGTTAGCAGTTTAATTATGAACGACGATTTAGTTTTGTAAGTACAACAGTCAGAGATTCTCAGTTATATCAAAAGACTGACTCGAAGTCTAATCTAATCTTGAACAATCTGGTCAATCTCCGTCAGTGTTGGATAATGTTATCCATCCTGATTGTTGCCGCCAATCTGCGTCCCTGGGTGCCTTCGCTCCATAGAGAGGCCGGCACTCGTCAGAGGGCGTTCTAAATCCTTAGCCGGCGGACTTGTCACCCGTGTTTGGATGACAGTAGATGCTGTTTGGCCACCTTCTTCCTGTTGCGCAAACAATCGCTGCACCTGATCCATGGTTAGCCATGCTGCCGGCAAGAATGCGCCGGGAGGGCGCAGGAAGCGTGTTATCACTCGACTGGAATCGCCGGATCCGCCGCCGTCGACGCCACCATCCGAATCGGAATCTTGTACGTTCATTGGAATCACATCTGTAATCGTAGTGATTCTCGTTCTATTCATTACGGCATCCTGATTCTGCTGGTAGGGCCTATATTCGTCATCGATGGACTTCTCATCATAGGATAACTCGCTGGCTGCGCGCTTAGTTTCTGGATCAATGTGAATGTCATCAACTCCATCGTGTACCCAAGCGTCTTCATCGCCATCGTCGACCGAAAAATCGTCATTGTCACCACCTTGGCCGGCCGAGCTCGCCTTGTTTCTTCGAGCAGCCCGACGGCTAGCCAGTACGATCCTATCCTCGAGGTCGCGCTTGTTGCGCCTCAAACCCTCGAAATCAGACCAAATTGCATGGCCTCCAAGCTTAATGGCCGACATTTTTGGCTTAAGCCAGTGTTCCTGCAGCTTACTTTCTTGATTATCTTGATCTAAGTTGCGAATATTCAACTATGAAGTTATTCTCAGCTACTTAAAACATATGTTTTCCTAATAAACTTCTCTCTACTTACCGTCCGCATCTTCGTAAGATTCATCGTTCTCATTGTCAGGATACTCGTTTGTGGCCGAAGCATCAAGCTCCTCATCATCGTCATCATCTTCAAACGCTTCGGTTGATGGCATATTTGAGGCCTCATCGCTGTACAACTCGGCAGCAGTTGGCACTTCGCCTATCCACGAGGCCCAAGCTGGTGATGCAATCAGCTCGCTCTGGCCTCTATCTGACGAGATGAATCTGAACAAGTCTGTAACTAAAGTGGCTGATATTGCTAGAATGAGCAGAACCGTGGACAAGTGTTTACAAGTTGAGAGTTGATTTGCCCGCTTAGCTGGTTTATGGACCAAAATTAATCCTTGATTTGCGTACATTTCTCCCAGCATCTAAAATGGAAAGCCTGTTTATTATTAGGGACTCCTATCTTGAAATCAAAACTACAAACTACGAGCGAGCAAGCCTCGAGACAACTGATCTAACAAGCTCGGCATTTTTGTCAGAGGGATTGGAGAGAAAAGGGTGATCTGATTGGGATAGAGATTGGAAGCTGGCTGGTGGTTGAGGCGACGCTAAGGACGATTTATCGGGTTAATTTAGTGGCGGTGTCAAATAGCTATCGTCACTGTAAGGCTGCTCCTGAATCAGAATCCGAGCAAACTGAGAGAGCAGGTGCAAGGGCAGGAGCATGTTAGAGTTAAAGTTAAAATCAAAGTCAATGTCAGGTTAGATAGACGAAGAAGAGCAGGGTAGCCAACACTTTTTTCAGCCCCAACCAAGCACAACGATCTCCATCTGACCTGATTATATAGGCTGCCGATTGAATTTACCTGCATTGCGAGAGTACACTCGGGGATTAATGGCTGTCGAGAGGGGAGGGAAGCTCTTTTCATTGACGCTGCTTGGTTTGTCGTGGAACAAGTTGATTGGATCGAGGGGATCGATCGGGCCATCAGTCGTCATGGTCGAGGCTGGTCGGCTTGGCTTTGGTTGCCCGTAACCACTAGCAACCAAAGCCTCGGTTAGGGCTCGTGCTCGGAACGGATCACAGGAGAGCCGATTGCATGTCGGCTAGTCCCGCAACCAATCAATGGCTTTCGTTTGGGCGCGCGAGACAGAGCCTCCGCTATCACACGGCCAGACAACCTAGAGTGCCCCAAAAGCAAGCGCCAGTCTCATGGCAACCAAGCAAACGCACGACTTCTCGTCTTCCAATGGGCGCAAAACCCTCGCACACCCGCCAGACTGAATGGGCCCGCGTCCAACTTGAGCTCCTCCTTTCCAGCTTCTTCTGTCTTCTCTCGCTCCTACCTTTGCGCCTTATTTTTCCCCTACCGGCTCAACAACCACCAACGAGACCACCAACAAGATGAGCGCGACTTCCTCTTTTTCTCTGGCACCCAAGAACCCACGATAATGGCAAACAACAATCGGTGAATTCTTCCAGTGCCAAGGAACCAAGGAATAGTTTGGTTTGGTTCTCTCGCGTTTGTGGTCAGGTGAGCTGAGGTTTGCTTGAGAGTGCTTGCTGATTTTGAAGGCTCCTCCTCCTTCGCCTCTCCGTTTCTTCTTTGGCCGGACTGGTCGGCCTTTGAATTTTGGTTCCAGCGGCAGGTTTCAATATGGTTGGCTGGGAGCTCCGGATGTGGAGGAGGACGCGAGCACTCTCCTTCCCTCTCTCTATGCTCTGCTCTGCGACGAAACAAGGAAGCTGACTACACTTACCTGACAACACTCTCGTTCAGCCTGACGGCATCAATGTTTTGCCATCGGTCCCACGAATAAGGGAACGCAAGTTTTGCGTTTGGCGATTGGGACTGAGGGTAAGCGGCCGCGCATGCGCCGTTTAGGTACAACTATGCGCCCAAAACGCGCACAACTCACCTTGCGTGCGCCTATGAGCGATCGCGCACTGGTTGCTATATGAGCGCTTTGAATCATCGAAAGGCTCCAATTTGGCCTCGTTTGCTGCTCGCTCGTTTGAGCCTTTTTCGCAGTAAAACTTGGCACAGTTATTCAACTGTTTTACCTGCGCTACTTCTTTGCCCGATGGTCGACGAGTTGGCATTCAAATCGCCAGCTAATAGCACCAGAGAAGCCACGGAATTGTATTCACTTGGAATGAGCTGTTCTTAGAGCGACGACTCTCGCCGGTGGGAAGTCCCATCCTAAAGCAAGCAAACTCCATTTAGACCGTGAATTCTACCAGTGCCATTAAAGGCAATGAACATGATTAGCTTCAATCCTTCAGCTAGCTTGCTAAGCAGTTCAGCTCGCGTCAAAACAAGAGTTCTTGAGCTCTCTGGCTGAGCAAGGCAAGCCTCAATCGCAACAAAACTCGCAAGCTCGCTCAACTAAACTGTACACCTTGATCCTGTTGGCCGCCGATTGGGTTTGATTGGTTTTTGGTTTTCAACTTTGCAGAGGTTGACACTTTTGGCCACAAACCTGTTGATGCTCTCGGATCAAAGGCAAGCATGCCAATGACAACATTGTATTTTGTCGCGCAAGCAGACGCTCCAAAATGGCCATGCGGCGGCTCCCCCAAACTCGCTCAACTCGCTTGCAACACCTCCTGCCTCAAGCAAACTGAATGGATGACGGCGGAACAAATGGCCATCAGAGCTAAGCAATGGCCGAGAGGCGATCACAATGAGTTAGCTTAGTGTAGCTCTTATTTTGGGCAAGTTTAAATTGCGCTCGCGCTTAGTTACCGGCCATCTTGAGTTGTCTTCAAGTTGAGCTAAGTTGTTGGGCTTGTAATGCTCTTGCTGCTCTTGTTGGCTCAGAAGCCGCCTCTCGGTGTCGGTGTTGTTTGTGCCTTCTCTGTTCGCTTGTCTCAGGTGTTCGCGCGGCCACCAGATAGCTCGCATCCAATTTGGCCCGGCTAGCGCTGAAAAGTGCGCACGACGCCGCTGGGCCCGCTCGCCTCCTTGCACTTCCATCTGCCCGCCGATGTGAACCTGCCGCACCTCGGCGAGCGTCCGATGGGTTTGCCAACTATCGCTTGGATGCGCTCAATGGAGCGCGCAACTCGCACGATCGATTGTGCAATTCATCCATCCGCCGGCCGCCTTGACAAGGATCTCAAGCGCCGAGTGGTCGCGTTACTCGTCACTAGTTTCATGTCTCACACAACTCGCTACCTGGAGGAGGGCTGCGGCAGGAGCGGCAGCAGTTTAGGCGGCTGTTCTCACACTCGCTCCAGAGCAGCTCACGCGCCTCCTCAAGCCTCAAGCCTCGAGCCGCCGCCGCCGCAGCCATTCTCATTGATTCTCTCGCCAGCTCAGGTGGCCAGAGTCTCAATGGCCCCATTGGCTGGCGATTGATTCAATTTGAGCAATCGGGGGTCAGGATGAGGGTCAGTGTGGGCGATGCGTGGGCTTGTTTTGGCGGCGCTCTGCGCAGCCGCCCCGCGAGAAGCGCGCCAGTGTCGCCAAAACTGTTGCCCGTCCGCTGGGCACGCGGATCAGGTTGGCCGGGCCGGCCGGAGCGAGACTGGCGGCGCAAGGCACAACAGATGCTCCATAGAGCGTTGCAAGTGCAAGTTTGCCCATGGAGCAAGCCGGCGACCAGGACAGCGCCCAAGCGGCGCCGCCCGAGCTTGGCCGCGCAGGCCGGCCCAGTGAGCAGCTCGAGCCGCCGCCGCCGCCGGCTCGGCTCACTAGCCGGATGGAGCGAAGCCATGTGACTTGTCGCCGGGCCGGCGGGCGCATTTTGCAAACATGCAATTGTTGTCGCAAACGTTGCCCTGCTCGTCCGGCCGCCCGCCCGCTCGCTCGCTCGCTTAGCCCACTTACAGCGATGGCGGCGGCGGCGGCGGCGCCAGAGGTAAGAGCAGCGGCAGTGAGGATGGCGCTGGCTGGCCTACCTGTCGGGCCTGCAGCAGCCGGCTTCCTTGGGCCAGCGGCGCCGCTCTAGAATGGGCGCCGACTGGAAGCTCGGCTCGCAGGCCGACCAAGCGGCGCTAGCTAGCGCGAGGAAAGAGCAAAGTGGTCTCTCTGGGGCGCTGGCGAGCGAGTCATTGTTGTCGCGGCGGCGGCGACGGCGGCGACGGCTGCAGCGGCAACGGCTCAAACTAGCTGCCTCGCTCTCCAACCAGCCAGTCGCTCTCCATTATCCAACCGGCGGCTTCGTGCGCCAGCAGCCGGCGAGCGTTTCCGCGTTCGTGAACTTCCACGCCGCCAGCGCCGCTCGCTCGCTCACACAACCTGCGGCTGACGACACCGCCGCCGCCAACAATTAGTCGCCGGCTCACACTCACCTGTTGCCCGATCTTGGCGGCTGGTTTTTGGTGGGTTTGGAGTGGAGAGGAGCGGGCTGGCGGTTTGGTCGGCACTGATATGGCTGCTCCCTGCGGGCGAGACGGCGGTTTGAGCTCGCGCCCGATGACGCACTTGCAGCCGCGGACTAAAGTTCACGCAAGGCCGCTGGGGGCGGCGGCTGCGGCGGCGCCCGCCGCGGACCCGCCCATCTCGGCCGGCCCATCCGCAGCAAAGACTGGCGAGTCTCGCGCGCGACCAACCGGAATCGGAAGTGGCGCGCACTCGCACTTGACCGGCTTTGCGCGCTCCTCTTAGCGAGTAAATTGGGAGCAAAGCGAGCGGAGGATTTCTATTGAATAAGAGTCTCTTCTTCGCCTTCAACTTGAGCTTCCAATTCTCTTCTTGGAGTTCCAGCTCGGCCCTGGACGAGGCTTGAGTCTGTCGGCCTTCAACTTGGCCAAGTGCCGCAGAGGGCGCCGCAGCCGCTTGAGGGGGCCGCTCGGTTGGTCGGCGCACCGAGCTGCTAGCAGATCGATCGAGGCTTGAAGACGCGCGCGCGCACACACACACACACACACACACACACACACGGGCGACTAGCTCGGCCGGCACTCGCCCGCTCCAACAGGTAAGTGGACGACATTCTCCTCATCAACCTGAGCGCCTCCCTCCTCGGCCAATCTCGCGCTCCTTGCTTTGTCATCGGCGTCGTGCTTGTTACATAAAACCAGTTGCTCCTCTCCCGGCGCCGGCTCATCGCCACCGCGGCTCCCCTCCAAATGCGTCCATCTCTGCCTCTCTCCATCCCTCTGTTTCGGCACAGGCCAGCTGAACAATCCGGCGGGCGAAAACTTTTTCAAACCCTCGCACTCGATCATGTGTGACCGACCGACTGAGTTGTTGCGCCAACAACAATTCCAACTTTTAGGCTCCAATTCTAAGCCGAAGTGCGCCGCTCGCCCGCAGACTCTGAGACTTTTCATTGACAACAATCTTGGCTCCACTTTGACACTGGCGCTGGAAGGAAGCGGCCAAGACTGTTCACCTGTTCCGCCAAGTTCAGCTGCAAACACAATAAAAATAATAATTATCTCCTGCTTGCGCTCGAACTCTCGAACTCGACTCAAACTTCGACTCTGACTGCGACCCTGACTCCAACTTCGACTCGTTGATAATAAGCGTTTGTCAGCTTGAAAGGGAGCGGCTGCGGCGGCGGCGGCGGCGGCAGAGTCTCTCGAATGTCGCTCGCCGCCGGCCGAGTCGAATTGCGCCACCGTCGCAACTCAAACCGGAGCTCGGCCGGCGCCAGCAAGCGTGCGCAAGTGGCTGGTCGCTGGCGCCCGCTGGCGGACTCTGGAACCCGCGCGCAGGTAAGCCAGCCAGCCAGCCAGGCAGCCCAATCTGGAGGCTGGAGCACGGCGAACACAATGGGCCGCTTGTCAGTTGGCTCCACTCAGGCGAGTTCCGCCTCCCACTTGTCATTGTTGTGTCTGAGGCCTTGCGAGCTCGCACAGGCCTTCCTCTGGCCGCTCTTGCCCACCAAAAGTCGGCCCGTCGCTTCCAAGCGCTCGGCTCTCCTCCAGGGAGCGAGAGCGAGAGAAATTGAAACTAAATAACTCGCGAGTAGCAAGATCCTCCGCTCTCCTTAGCTGCCCCAATCGTACACTTGTCCGCCCGCCCGCCCGCTCGCGAGTTTATCTCTCACAAGAATCGATGCTCGCCTGGCCGGCGCAACAAAAGCAAACAGGCTGCCGCCGCCGCCGCCGCCGTCGTCGCCAGCAAGCCAGCCATCCAGCCAGCTAGCGCGGGGGCCAAATTGCTTGCCCGCTTATTTGTTGCTCTTGACTGATTTTGTCCAACTTGCGCCGGGCGAGGCGCCCGAGTCAAACTGGAGCAGCGAGCAGGCTAACGCGCCGATCCCACCCGATCTGGTTGGGACGGCGCGTTGCTGGAGCTGAAGCCGGCGCCGTCGCCAACTGGACGACTCTGCCAGTGTTGGCGTCTTTGCAGTTGGAGTTTGAGTTGGATTTGAGGCTGGAGTTGCAGTTTTGGCTGCAGTGAGCGCCGTCACCACCACGCCAGCGGCCAGGCCCTCCGGTTGGCCAATTTAGAGCGGCCGCTCGGGCCAGCTGCAGGTAAGAGCTGTTTCCTGCAAGCGTCGCTGGCGGTTGCACGATTCGCTCGGCTGGATTCGCGTCGAGTCTGTTGGTTCGGTTCACTTTGGTTGGCTCTCGTCAACTCGAACGCTTTTAGTTTAAAACGCTCGCCAGTAGGACCAAATTGGTGAGATCAAGACTCGGGCGTTGCGCTGGCATCGAGTTTTGGTAGAGAATGGCGGATTTCGGTGCTCGCGGAACAAACGAGCAATTGTCTCCCTCTCTCTCTCTCTTTCTATCCCTCGCGTTCGCGCCGCCGCCAGGTAAAGCTAGCCGAGCGAGCGAGAGGCTGGAGGTCTCAGTTGCGCAACAACGCACACAGATTGAGTGCCGATTGGCCGGCCAGCCAGCTGACCGACCGGCCAACCAGATTTGAGTTGAATCCAAGCAGCCCTAAGATCAAGCCCCTTGCAGCAGATCCAAGGGCGCTGGCTGAATCTCAATTGGTCATCCGGATTCTCTCTTCACCTTCCAGCGCTCTTTGCATGCCTGTTGCACGCTCGCCAAGAGCTCAAACGGCAACAGGTGAAACTCTTCACTTCCCTCAAGGGAGGCGATGCTGTCTCACTCTCGGCTCAGCTCGGCTCGTCTTGCGCTTCAGCTGGCTCAAGTGAATGGAAGACGGGCTAGCGCAGGTGAGGCTAGCGCTTGTGGCAGCGGCGGTGGCGGTAAACGGAAAACAAATAGCGTCTAGCAGGCGATATAAACTAAATCCACCCCGATCTCAGGACGGCAATTCTGGGCGCAAGAGCAAGCGCCAGTCCGATGTCAGTTTGCCGTGGTTGCCTGTTGCTGGGAAGCGGGCGCGGCCTTAACTCACAGGCGTCTTGCCGTGATGAGCTCCATGAGCTCCATGGCCGCCTAGCTATGAGCCTGGCTTTGCCTAATGACAGTAATGATCATTTTCCTCCTTGTCCAACTCGGCTCACCTGGTTGGGCCGACCGCGCGGCCGGCCAATTCATTAGCCGGTGGTAGAAGGAGGAGGCGAAGGTAAAGGAGAGGATGGTGGCTAGGTGAAGGGAGAAGACGAGAACGGGAACGGGAATGGGAGAGATGGACGCAGCAGAAAAATCTTCAGCACTCTGATAGATCCGAGCCACTACGATCCATTCTGTTCGTACCGATTCCCTCAGACGAATGCAGCGAATCCGTGATGATTATTGTTGCGCAATGGCATCATTACGAGCCAAGGTTAGGAAACTGAACTCCTCAATAAGTAGTCTGCTGAAAGAGAGTAACCGACGTCAGCTGGCTACTCAATTTGCCTGCCACTTATGATGGAACAAGCGAGAAGCTAGACAGGCAATACGCTAAACGGTTGCGACAATAAGTTGGAGAGACAACCAGTTTGTCTTCAGGTGATAAACTATTCTGCGAAACAACTAGAAAGCGCAGCGTAACTCATACAATCCTCCGTACGTTGCCTGTCGGTCAAACTTAGCCTCATTTTACTGTCGCCTCAACAGCTAGTGAGAGGGGTGACCTTGTGATCATGCTGAATCTCGTTCCTTGCTTCCAGTGATTCAATCGTTCTCGAACTTTGTTGTTCGCACCACCGATGACCTATGGCATGATGCACCTCGCAGGATGACATCTGTTCAATGCAGATCAAATCTCGCTCACCGTATCCTGTCCCAAAATCGATCAAGCTAAATTCGGGATTCCTTAACAATGATGGTCGAACGCTATTGTTTAGAATGAGGCTACGAAGATACGCATTTTGTTACTCGAGAGATTTTTAATCTAGCTAAATGACTAAACGCTTTCTATCTGAGAGGCAATAGCAAAAACTTCATCTACAAACTCCTTGTAGTCACTATCTCTTAGTATCTCATCGCCAAACTCCCGCCAAGTCATCGCTATTCGTCTGGACTTGATGTCGTATCGACTAATACTATGATACCATTCATATCTAGCCTCACCTCGGATCACGAGCAGAGATCTGCGCGGCATTTTAATTACAATTTCTATAGGCGGAATATTGAACTCACGAGTAAGTCGGAGATAGGTGTCACTCAAGAGATTTACAGTTATCAATCGGTCGCCCCAGATCCACTTATCATCGTAGTGGGGCCTTATGTAGGATTTCCTCTCTGGACAATAATCTAAGATGCAAAATTCTACTGGAACGAAGCCATCCATAATTTCTGGATGGTTGACCTGGATTCTGTTCATCAGATTAACAGCAAAGTCTGGAAATCCGCCGAAGTTTCCTACGGATACCTTACGCTTCAAAAAACTAACTTTCGGTCCATAGTCTTGCTTGACGCGCCCCTCTTGTGATGGTACCCACGGTTTTCTGCAATCAATGACCGATACCAGTTTCTGTTCTTCCTCTTGAGTGACAAATTCATCAACCAGGAATATGCCTTGAATATTCACAGAATCAACACCTGATCGGTTGTGGTGTTGATCGTGGTCACCATTTATCCAGGCTTTGTCACCGCATATCGCACAAAAACAGTAGATTGGCTTGGACGACATCTGGAGGCCATCAGTGACTAGCTCTCTTGAAACTAGATGAGAGTCGCTTTAGCCGAATTGTGAGCTTGACTGTTCTTTGGACAATTAATATCCCGCATTCACCCGAGAAGCCAGGAATAGATGTATTCCAAGTATCTTCTAGCTCAAAATTGCGTTGATTTTCGCACAGTCCATCCAGCTCGCGCAGAAGCGATCTGCAACTTACAGATCGCCTCCAAATAGCAGCGTGCACCGTCGACTTGAAATAAACAAAAGTGACCACATGGATGCAGAATGACAGCTGACTCATCATAGGACCATTTGGCGATCTCATCGGCTGCCCAGCACTCTTTTGCCTGTTCTCAGATTCTAGAGCTTGTCCTTAGGCGGGAGCAATATGTTACAGACTTGGCCGAAGATTTAGGAACTCAATGAAAATGGATAGCGCATTGGAGGATACCGCGCCAAATCAAGGCAGTGACGTTCATGGGGCCAAGAAAAAGGACTGTGATCGATTGTTGGCATATTCCAGAGCTATGACCAAATCCTTATTTGCAAACCAAGTGTTCTCGTACCCAGATGGCCTCGTTGCACCTGATTCTCGAACTGCCAGAAGAAAAGAAGCTATCAAAAACATCAAAGCCAGGGACCAATTCCAACATCTAACAGAGACGCTAGCAAAGCCCAGCCATCCACTGGCGCGAACACGACCGACCCAACTGGGATCCACCATGAATATTGAACAACGAAAAACGCTGAGCGATAATCAGGTTAAGGAATCAGCTCCAGAACTATCTATTGTATTGCGAGATTCAAACAAATCGGTTGCTCAAACAAGGCTTGAGTCGACAGCTAAGTCTGCCAGGGCCCTAGTTATGCCTTGGATGAGATCAATCGATCAGAAAGACTGTGCGATGGAAGAGATGCTCAAACCTGAATGGCATCCACCATGGAAATTGTATCGCATGATCAGTGGCCATGGAGGCTGGGTTCATAGCCTAGCCGTAGACCCTAGCAATATGTGGTTCGCAAGCGGTTGTCGAGATGGCCTGATTAAGATTTGGGACATAGCCAGTGGTAGATTGAGAATAACCCTAACTGGGCACATATCAGGTGTCAGAGGTCTCGCTGTGAGTCCGCGCCATCCCTACCTCTTTTCTTGTGGTGACGATAAGATGGTCAAATGCTGGGATTTGGAACAGAACCAAGTTGTTAGACATTATCACGGGCATCTGAGTGGAGTTTACTGCCTTTCGATGCACCCGACCGAAAATATTCTCATTACTGGTGGTAGGGACTCAGTCGGTCGGGTTTGGGATATGCGAACCAAAGAACAAATCTACTGTTTGACGGGCCACACAAACACTATCGGATCAATCCAATGTCAAGAAACTGATCCACAAATTTTGACGGGCTCCTACGATACAACAATTCGATTATGGGATCTCAAGATGGCAAAAACAATCACTACTCTAACGCATCATAAGAAAAGTGTTCGAGCGCTAATCTTCAGACATGACCACTCTTCTTTCGCCTCTGGAGCCACTGATAACATTAAGCAATGGTCCCTGCCGGAGGGAAACTTCGTCCAGAATTTAAGTGGACACGACTCAATTGTGAACTGCCTTGCAACCAACAAGTACAGTGTGCTCGTTTCCGGCGCGGATAATGGAACTCTGTTCTTCTGGGACTGGAGAACTGGTTATAACTTTCAGCGATTAGCATCACCCGCTCAGCGCGGCTCGATTGAGTCGGAGGCTGGCATTTTAGCTATGACCTTCGATCAAAGTGGTGCTCGTCTTATCACTGGCGAATCGGATAAAACAATCAAAATGTTCCGTGAAGATCCGAACGCCACCGAGGATAGTCATCCGATAGATTGGAAGCCGGAAATCATGAAAAGAGGCCGTTTTTAGCAGCTCTTGTTCCATTAAATTTATCACCTCCGACCCTAACATTGTTTAAGTTTAGCTTATATTTGATTACACAAGCAGTGTTGGGTTGAATCATTGTCAGCGGAACAGATCCTTATCTTCGTTGCGAATGTTTTTATGTTGCAATCTAGGTTGAGATCATCTGAAACTGTGATCCGTTATTTTGCAGCTTGAGCCTCATCGCTATCTTCTTTGCAGTTGTAGTGTAAAACCATAACATGTCGAGAAAATATGCAAAAACGAAATGATATCGTCCGTCAAACTGAACTCAGATTGTTTCATTTGGTCTACGCTGCTCGTGGCAGTGCAATTGCTGTCGGAAGCCAAGCAGGACTCCGTAAATACAATTATGAAGAATGAATCCGATGACTTATTTCATCGTCAGATGATCTCAGGCAAAACCATATCGATCTCACACAATGAAGCAAGAACTGGATACCTATTATCCCCGAACTATCCCCAGCCTTATCCGGCTGGCTCCATTTCTCAGGCTGTACTAACTGCGCTTGACCCACATTTAGACTCCATCCGGTTAAGCTTTGAAGATCTAAATCTTCACACATCGAACTATTGCTACATTGAATCAATCACAATCTACAAAGGCCGTTTAGATCCAATAACAAACTCTTTGGTGAGCCAGGGAACATCAATCTTTACAATATGTGGCACAGCAAAGAGACCTCCAGTAGTTATATCACATAGCATATTAATATTGCAGTTTTCGAGCGACGATTTCAGTCCAGAGGGAAATCGTGGCTTCAAGATACGATTTGAATTCATGGACTCTAGATCTCAGCTATACAATGGCTGCGATGAGCCGAACCAATTCAGATGTCGTAATAGACTATGTATCGACGGAAGTCTCAAATGTAACCGCATAGACGATTGCGGGGACGCCTCAGATGAGGACGCGTCAACTCCCTGCCACGATCTGCCGACGATCTCGTACTCCACAAACTATCCATGTGGTTTACTTGCTGAATCAGGTCAATCCGTTAAATCGAAGTCAGATCTAATCGCAAACAGGATCGTTGGAGGTGGTCGAGTTGGACGCAATTATGGTTGGCCGTTTCAAGTTAGCATTCAAGCTATCGGATCGGAGCCGGTCGCACACATTTGTGGTGCTACACTTATTCATCCAATGTTCGTGCTCTCTGCAGCCCACTGCTTTAAAAGCGCAGTGTCTAGAAGCAAGTACAAGCTTATATTTGGATCTAGAGATCTCAGATTGAGTGGGCAACAAGTTCCCACCAGTGGTGTTCAGGTTCGTTACGCAACCTCAATTAGCCTCTACCCTAGCGGAGAGTTTTCTTTCATTCTAGACAAGATAGGTTTCACTCACATTGACACGGCGAACGATTTAGCTCTCATAGAATTGAACGCTCCGGTTAAACTGACAGCCTCCGTTTGGCCCGCCTGTCTGCCGCATCTCGGCGAGCCTTTGATCGCTGAGCGGAGGTGTATGGCCTCAGGATACGGACAGACGCAAGGTACAGGTAACATGTATGCACAGAAACAAGTCGAACAACGAGTTGTACATAGTTCTGATTGCATCTCGTTGCGCGATGACTTCCAGGTTGACGATTACACCATGATTTGCGTCAAGAATCAACATCTCAACGGCGTTTGCATGGGTGATTCGGGAGGGCCTTTGTTTTGTGCTGACGACCGAAATAACTTGCCTACAGCTATTGATATGGATTCGATAAATAATGAGGCGAAACCGAGAGAGGTTATCAAGTATTTACCAATGGGTATTATAAATGATAGCGGGCCCAAAACTTATGGAGGAACTGCCGGTAGTGTGAGATATACAGTGCATGGTATCACTAGCTTTACAACTGACGGAAATTTTGCTGGTGGTTTCTGCGGTTTGGAGTCAGTGCCTACAATCTATGCACGGGTCAGCACTAAAGTCGAATGGATCCTTGCTCAGATGAAACAGGTTATAACAAAGCTAGGAAGTTCTGATCGCTTACAAGATGTTAGCAAGAGGAGCTCCCTCTTTGGGTATATGTTCAGGAGTGGATTATCCCGCCATCCAAATTTTACAAGTCCGATGACCTTGGATTGCGGCAAACTTGTTTAGAAGATTGATATCAAGGAAAAAAAAATCTTTCAGTGTTATTTAATTGATTGGTGGGAGTTCAAATCATGATTCATGTCAGAGCTAAATGTAAGGTGTCTTCACTGCTTGATCTTGTAGCTTATCACAAATAGGGGGTATGCTTGGTCGCCGCTGTAGATCACATACTCAGGGTATACGAGATTGTCAGTGGATTCGGGTGATCCAGTCACCGATGAATAGCCAGGAGGCGCATGGGCGCAATCAGGCATCGCTTCTTTACTAACTAGCGATCGACCCAACGATACCTGAGCATAGATCATTTTTCTCTCACATACATAACAAGACTTGTCCATGTGGTCCTGGCAACCTTGTCCCCAGCCGAAGGTATACTGATTTGATTTCGAGGAATGCTTGGCGAAGTATATGCCTGCACCAAACATTCCATTTCTCTGAGCATAGCGCTCGTCGAAACCATGAGTTTGTATGTTGTCGACAAAGTTAGATCCATGAAATAAGAGTTTTTCGTTTTTTGATCCGGTTCCATAGTCAATCTCAAGACGTTGGCACATTAATCTATATTTGGACCATACTTTCTCATGTAGGATCAGTTCGATGCTCAGAATTTCGTAACTTGTGAACCTACCGCCGGATTCGTTGTTGTGTACCATGATTGAATCCAACATTCTCTTCTTGACCAATTTGAACCTCCAATCGCTCTCGTGCAGGATCACTTTCTTGATGGTGTAACTCGTGTTAGCAAAGAGACGTGTATTTGAACTTGAGTCCAACATCAGATCGTCAGGTAATGAGCTGTACGTTGGTGGCATTTGTTGACATTCTCCGGCCGGATTCTGCATATCGATGTAAATGGCTTGGTCCGAAGTTGATGGGACAACTTCCAACTGGTGCTTGAGCGTTCCTGGTCTGAGGACCTCTCTGACGTCATCCGATTCTGCTAAATCATAGGGGTATTTACCGGCCAAACATTTCGAATTGACGTTGGCACCTAACTCAATCAACTTCAGACAGGCAGCGAAAGTTCGATTCGAGGCGGCTACGTGTAGGGGGCTATATCCGATTAAGTCTTGTTTGTTTATATCAGACCTTTCATTGACTAGGAGTTCTATCATATCTAGATGGCCATATTGAGCTGCATTATGGAGAGGTATTCTACCAAAGCTATCAGTAGCATCAACTCGTGCTCCCTCATCGATGAAGAACTTAGCCACTTCCAGGTGATTGTAACCTGCTGCTCGATGTAATGGAGTTATGTTATCACATGATACCAAGCGGGAGGCGAGGAGACGTGCTGTTGTAAGCACCATCAATGTGTCGATATTATCATCGCCTGATTTAACAAGTTCAAAAAAGTCTGAGATATCGAGATATTTATCAACAATACGCTCACGAGAAATCTTGTCGCCGTGGCAGCTCTTCAATTGAGTCAGTAGGTGGATCAATATAACCGCCCGTTTGTCCTCGGGATTTTTGATTCTTGCTAGACAACTACGACCCGAAATCGACTTGACATAAGGGCTTGCTCCTGACTCTAGCAGCAACTTTATCACTTTCCAGTACAAAGGGCAAATCTTTTCCGTATTGTCCTTCCTAGCTAAGGCGAAATGAAGAGGAGACCACCCTTGGTAATCAACCATGTTAACGTCTGCCCCTGATTCAATCAACTTGCTCGATACCGTGAAGTGACCATGGCAAGCTGCATTATGTAATGGTGCTTGCCCCTCAATGTCTTGGGCGTTTACGTCTGCACCTTTGGCAATTAAGTATGATGCAAGATTGGTTCTACCGTATCCTGCCGCTGCGTGTAGTAGAGTCTGTTTTCGTGAGTTTCGAACGAGGGTTACATTCATCGAGTGCAATTGGGCCAAATCTTTAATTGTCGATGAGTCCTTGGCCTTGAAAAGTTGTTCAATGAGGTCCTCCATCCTAGGTGGCAATATACTTGTTACCGCCTCCACGGTTGAGTTGTGGCATTTTTGGCTACATTCGATGACAAGATGATATCGATGCTCCGAGATCCATATTTGTTCACTGAGAGGAATTTGCCTAAGGCCGAAAGTTTCGGCTCGAAACACAACAAATCCTCAATTTCGAGCGAGAAATCGCCGCGCGTGTTTCGTTAACTCGATGTCTGACCAAAACCATCCGCTGCCCCCTCCTTTCATCTTATTATCACGTTTGCAAGGGGTGGGTGGTGAATTTGTCGTTTGCACATAATGTCAGAAAGACAAAAACGAACAACCTCGCCTCCTGCCTCGTCCTCGAAAAGGAAATTGGAGGACGAAGGTAGTGAATACCTACGGCGCAAACACAACTTCATAAAATCCACTATCCGCACCGATTACCAGCCAGATATTTGCAAAGACTACAAAGAGACAGGGTTCTGCGGGTTCGGTGATTCGTGTAAATTCCTTCACGACAGATCAGACTACAAGCATGGCTGGCAGCTTGATCAGGAGTGGGCTAAAGGCCAGTATAAGGATGATGATGACGACAAGTACTTGATAAAAGACGATGATGAAGGAGGAGCGCAAGAAGAGGGCATCCCTCTCGAGTGCGCTCATTGTAAAGAAACGTATCGAAGTCCAGTTGTGACAAAATGTAAACACTACTTCTGCATGGATTGTGCCGAGGGCTCATGCAACGAAAAGTGTGTCGTCTGTCACAAACCTACCTCAGGCATCTTCAAGAATGCATCCAAGGTGATCAACGACGCGAAATCGAAAGCAAATCAGCCACCTACTAGAGCAGATCGTTCAAGCATCAATCACAAACATGAACGAAACAAAGAAGAAAGTGATGACGAGATAAAACCTAACGAAAGTGAAGAGTCTGACGATGGTGACAGCTATCCCTATTTAGATTGAAGGATGGGATTCCGAGTAACTGTTAGGCAAAGTGACTCGATCTTAACTTAAAATTCATAATTATACAACAGGACACTACACATATCGCGGGGACAAATGAAGGCGTAGCCACTCAAGGACACCGGTAGATTATGATGAATTATGTTTCACTAATAAGTCACCCCCTTGTTGGGGTTCAACAGAACCAGTTTGAGTTATAGTTTTGACTGAGCATCTGTTCCGGTAGTTCGTTTCAATAATTCAGAGCTTCATTCTTATGGCTATCTCATAAGGTGGGGGCTCATCAATCTCGCTACTTATCGAGATGCGATCCTCTTGTTGGTGGAATGACTGACCTATTCTATAGTATTGGGATTTAATAAGAAGTAGCAGCGCTATGAGACCGAGGAGGCATCCTACTAGGAAGATCCAGAGTAGCCGTGGCAAGTTTGAGCCGATGGGTGCTGAGATTTGATTTTGTTTGCCTACTTGTTGTTGTTGAAAAGATTGTTGTCTGTATTTGTGGCGCGTAGAATTCAGATTCTGACATCTCGGCCTAGACTCTCCGCTGAAATCCTTTGAGGAGTCATAGACAAAGCTGCCATTAACTATGTTATAGTTGTTATAAGTACAGTAGTATCCATTGGCGATATCACATTGTTCATTGTAGTGGCACTGTTCGTTTGCTTTAGCTCGTTTAACACAAACGCGCTGCTCGATTAGGATCGGTGTATCCGGATGACATCTACAAAGGTTGGTGTCTCTGTCACAAACAAAGTTTGCTTGAGAATAGCAGCCGGTGGTGTATTTCTCAAAGTTGCACTCGCTGGATGCAGCAGAAGAGGGTTGAATGTCATGGTATGTCAACAAAACAAAGCATATAACGTGGGCTAAACATACGCTTGAGAGGGGGCGATTGTGGGTAGCATTTTTTCTTCTGAGATGAATGGTAGTGCTGCTCTGGCGGTGATGTTTATGGAGACCATCGCTATCTTCCAGTGGCTTGAGGTGCGTCTGATGGCTATATTGTCGACAAAGGTGGGATTTAACTTCTATTGAGACCCGCATCAAGTCCATCTCTCCGCGCGAGTGAGCCCTCTCTTGCTCAGCTCGGAAGGGATGAGGGGAAAGTGACCAATTGAGCTCCAATGAGAGTGGCCATCTTGGTTTCAGATATTCATGCATAATGATTCAGGACAACTTCAGATGTACTAATCTATGAGTGAGAGAGGCCGGAAAAGGTTCACAAACGCATCCCCGAGCCAGAAAGAAAGCGAGAGGGAGAGAGCGCGCGCAGGCCCAGGTTAAGAGTTAGATTAAAGTGAATCAAAACAAGATGGTTGTTGTTACGTGTGTCGATGCAACCATGGGCGCTATCGCGCTCTCTCTCTATTTCTCTCCAGCAAACTTCTCAGTCCGCTTCTCTCGAGTTAAGCTGAGCCAAGTTAACTCGATCCTGTCGCCCCCTCTCCTCTTTTCTTCCTTCCTATCTCTCGCTCTCTCCGTCTCAGGCCGGACTGATTCCACAGTTCTTTCACAACTTTGCAACTCTCGGTCCCATAATCCGCCTGGCTTCTCAACCATGTCATCTATTTGTAAGGACGGCGACTTGAATTCCGATGGAACCTATCATGTGTCGGATTGCTCGTTCGCCTTGTCTCCGTCGCTCTCCCCCTCGTTCTATCCGCAACTCTTGACTCTCCGCCGTCTACCCTCCTGACTGCCTTCTTGCCTAGATGACTCGCCTCTAGCCCGTGTATACTAGTGCTAACAAAGCCGCGAGAGAAATTGGTACATGCGCGCGTACCTTCAAGCGCCTGGGACAAGCTGCTAGACTGGGTTTGTAATTAGAGGATGCAGATCGGATTGGATTGAATTTGGCCAGGGGTAGAGATAGAGAGTGTAAAGTTAAATGGTAATCGTATTACCATTGCGCAGTGTCGATGCCAAACTAGACTTAGCCAGGCATTGTTTTGTTTTGTTTTGTTTGGTGCCCTCACGCAGGCAGATAGGCTGGCTACCCCTGTTGACCTCCCATTTCGCCTCATCCCATTTTTCCCGCGCGCCCTCTCGCCGATTTAGGACCGAAACATCCACATTCTCATAACATTCATGTGAGATCCATGGTGGAGGCCTGAAATAACCGTAATGGTCCCCCGATGAATACCCCCAAGGACCGGCACAATGGGTCGGGCGCGGATCATTCCAATTCGCAAATTCAAATGTTCCCGCGCAAAAGGCACCATAAAACTTCCTGGACTCGTTTGATCGCGATGGTCCTCTGTGCTGGCTGCATGTGCTACCTTGCAACATAAGCATGATCACTTTTTTGATTCTTAACCACACAAATATTATCAACCTCTCTGAGTTTCCCCTTCACTTGGTTGATTCTGAACGCACAACCTAAACCGACTTACTACAACGAATACATCTCCACTCTTTTCATCTAACATGGTTAGTAGACTTAGTCCTACATCCATCTCACTCACTAACTGCGAGTGAAAACACTTCACCGAAAAAATTAGAGGGGTCCTAACCACTGTTTATCCCATCGCCAGACTTCAAAGAGGAGGAACAATGGACGAGCAAAGAAGGGGAGAGGGCATGTCAAACCTGTGAGATGTACCAACTGCGCCCGTTGTGTGCCCAAGGATAAGGCCATCAAGAAATTCGTGGTCAGAAACATAGTTGAGGCGGCTGGCGTTCGAGATATCACTGAGGCCTCAGTTTACGAGGGTAAGTCTATTTGAGCAGATGTTGGTCACGAACCTAGACTTCGATCAGCCTCTGACATTGCACCTCTATCAAAACTTTCCAAATAGGCGGTTACATATTACCGAAGCTATACGCTAAACTGCACTACTGTGTATCATGCGCCATTCACTCCAAGATTGTCAGGAATCGCTCCAAACACGATAGGAGGATTCGTGTCATGCCACCACGTTTCCCGAATCGCCAGGTTAGCGATCGAGATCAAGCAAACCGGCCGGGCGGCGGCCGTGTGCCAGCTAAGTAAGCCTATAGATCAACATATTAAATCGATTTGTGATTCACAAATTATTATATATTTTACTCATCCACTATTTCTACAACAGTTTCGACTTCTTCAACTTCGTTTTGCTCAAGCCGTAAGAGAGAAGCCTATCAGGAGCAACACCTGTCTTGGCGAATTTCTTATGATTCAACCCCCTCTTATGTCGCTTTCTTTTGTGGTTGGCAGACTTGATAGGCTCCGCTGTCTTAGGGGTGCTTGGCTGTAGACCGATTGCTGCGCCCAACTGTGTTTCAGATATAACGGCCGGCCCCTTATCGACGACGGATTTCTTCGAATTTCTCTTTCTGGACTTAGCTTGCTTCGATTCGATACCGTCTTGTTGCTCGGGGCCATCGCCATAAATGCTCTTGAAGATTTTTCTCTTCAGTTCAATATCATGTCGCCTCTCCTCGAATTTTCTTTTCTGCGAGAGCTCCTCCTCTTTGGATCTGTAAGCGATAGTATCTTTGAGCTTGACCCATCTCTCGAGCTCTTCGTCGGTCGCCATCAGAAGTTCTTCAGCACTTAGGCCGAAATCGTTTGGTTCGGTCTCACGGTAGTGGAACTTGGTGGGTAGATCCCCGATGATGTCTTCGCAATCGGCATCATTGATCTTACTTTTAGTCCTCTTTGCTTTCTCCAATCTCTTCAAGCGCTTATCTCGCCTCTCTCGTTTCTCCACTAGATCCCGTATAGTTCTAGTAGAATTTCTCGGTATTCTGGCGATCTTGTCGAAATCTTGCTCCTCTGAATGGTGATCCACTTTCTGTTTCTTCGTTCTCGAACCTTTTTCGGTATCGCTTTCGGCATCTGATAAGTTCTCTAGATTCTTGGAGAAAAATCCAGTATGACTCCCTTCATCATCGTCTGCGCTCGATGGAACATAGCGCTTATTGAGGATATAGTCTCGCAAAAACTTGTCCTCTTCACTCAGTTGATCTGGATTGCTCCACATCTGCCTCAAGTGATTGATGTCCTCATCTTCGTTGCCTTCCAATTCATTCAGTAGTTTACTAATGATCTTACGAGGCTCTGATTTCGAAGGTCCTGGTTCTCGAGAACTCTTTACGATGAGAAAGTCATCATCGCTTTCACTATCGACAAGATCGTCTACATTTTTTATCTTCTGTTTTATTTCGTCGAGCTCTGCCTCATAGAATGATTTAGATACCAGTTTTTTTAGGTCGGTCTTCGATTCAGCCAAAAGTTCAGCTTCCTCAAGTTCTTCCTCGGCAAGACCAAGCTGATGATCTAAGAGCGTCATTTTGGGTGCCGGGGGCTTGGCTAGAAGCCTTCCAGCATTCTCTTCATCTTTATCAGAGCCTCCCTCTGAATCGGAGGAATCTGGCCCAGAGAAAAATCTCACATCTTTGTTGTAGATTCTCTCGTCTTTTTTCTTGAGGGCAGAGTAGCATTTTAGGAATTCAATATCAAAGACATCATCTTCAGCCAACTTGGCGTCGACATCTATGCTTGAATCTGAGTCGTCCTGATGGTCGTCAAACTCTTCGTCGCTGGAGAAGGGCTCCTCTTGAACTCCATCTTTGGACATGCCGTGGAAAGGATGGATCTAAGATTTTGTTTCAATGTCAATGACCATTCTAGATCAAACTAACGCTATACTTATTTTTTATTTTTGTCACGAGGATAACACTCTAGAAATCATACGAGCTCTCATGCGCCCTCTTCATTAATTCGCCATAAAACAGCCGCCCCATATCTCTGAAGTTCAGAGTCCGAACCGCCTCGAGCAGCGCCGCTGAACGGGTGCTCTCTGTTCGAAGTGTCGCCCGAGAAACCAAGAGCAGATATACAGTAGTTGGAACGCTGCGTAAGTCCTTTATTTATTTTTCCCTAGGATCTAGGCTCCATGTTACATATCTTCATTTAGGACTGCATGCCAGTCTGAAGTCTCAGAGCGGATCATATGGCACGATTTCAATGAGGAGATAGGAGTAGTTGTGATACAGTAGGGACCTTCCATTGACCTACTCCAATCTCCGGGACCCTGGCGACTCCAAACGGTTCAGAGGGCTCGACAATGGATGTCGAGGCTCTCGTCGACGGGCTCATAAAGAACAACAATCTGACCAGTCTCATGGATGAAGAGTCCAAATTGTTTCGACAGATTCGTTTGCTGAACTCGGAGTTCCATACCCTATTATACGAAAATTACAATAAGCTGATAAGTGCCGCCCAAATTATTGGCCAAATGAGCAATAACTTTGACCACATGGAGCAAGAGATAAATTCCTTATCAGATAACATGGAAGGAATTATCAAACAAAGTGATCACCTGTCCTCTAATCTCTCCGACAAGTTCAAGAACTTATCCAAGTTATCCTCGACTTACTCCACACTGAAAAGATTGCAATTTAAAAGTGACCTAGACGATCTTGTATTTACAAATGGGCAAAATCTCTCCAGAACATTGATGGAAAGTATCGGAGAGGAAGATTGGGCGAATTGTGGTAAGCCGAGGTATGTTAGGCCTGTCGTGATAAAGATAGTGGAGGAGCTGGGTGCGATCTCAGATGATCTAGCTAGGTACTGCGAAGAGGGAACGCATATTGAGCTGAAAGGTCAACATTCATTATACCATAGCCACAACTCAAGAACTAGCAACCCCCTCATGAACAATATAAAAAAGCTGTTCTCGGAGAGAATTGACATCTTTGGACCAGTGACTTTCCATAGGCGAGCAATTATGTTCGGCATTGTGAAAATATTACTCAAGACATTTATTGAATGCGTCCGACTAAAGACTTTCAACAAAAATGGGGTTCAGCAACTGCAGATAGATGCCAAATATTTACAACACGAGCTCTCAAGATTTGTATCTGATGAAAATATTGTATTCGCGTTACTTGATGAAGCAGTCACAAGTGCGGAGATCCGTTGTACTGAGGTCGATTAAATCTTCCTTATGCTACCAGATACAGATGGTGGTAGCAGATTCGTCTGAGGGGGTAATAAATTTGTAGGGGGAGGTAATAAGTTTGTCGGGGGATGAGGTAACATACTTGTTGGTGGCGGTAGTAAGGTTGTTGGTGGAGGTAGCATGACATTCGGCATGGTGAACTGGGGTGGCGGATGGAGCATGTTGGGTGGTGGCAGCATCACATTGGCTAAGCTTGGCATAGGGGGTGGAGGTCCTGTTGGTAGTCCTCTGGGTATGGGTGGTGGAGGGAAGTCCAGTGTCGGGAATGAACCAGGTGGAGGTAAAAGTGGTCTTTGGTGTTGAATCTTTTGCATGTTTTGCTCATACCACTTTTCATAGTAGAACTTGACATTTTCACGGTGCTTGCGCCCAGCGCAATGAGTCTTCCTGACAGATGGAGAGTCATGAGTGAGATAAGTGTCACAATAATCGCAGAAATATTTCGGCATTTTTCTAACTGGCCTTTTTTATTTCAAGAAACTGACAGGATCGGGCGATTCATAGATTCGAGAGCACGCGTCTATTTTTGTTTCATGTTATTTGCAAGATCGCACGACGAACGCAGATTCGTATCTGTATATACCCACAACAAGAATAAATTTCCATCGCGGTCGTTCGTCTGGCTTCGAACTTCGAACTGTTAACAGTGTCGCGACTCGCGAGTCGCGAGTTGGCTTGTCTGCGCTAGCGGACCGGCTGTCTTGATTCACGTCATACCTATACCTAGCATAAATAAAATCTGATATGACGATATCGTCTTGTATACCATTTCGACTCTGTCGCCGGGTCGAATTCCACACCTCAAAGTTTTGACTTCTCCAATCAATTGCTGATTGCTGACAGAATAGTATGGCATGCAGAATCTAGCATACTCACCTATGAAATTGTTCACTGACCTCAATCTCTCTCGCGAGGAAGATTTCTGTAGAGAACATGTAGTGTTTTAGGGGCTTAATTCATGGCAAACATTCCACAGAGAGACAATCCTAGTTGAGGCTCATCGCTGGGATTATCGTCATCTGTGCGAATGATAGACGGAATAGGTGAGTCGATACTCACCTATCTCGTCATCGAAATCCACGCTCACCAAGGAGGTAGATCATAATCGCGATTTTAGCAATGGAATCGAAAATTGAAAGTTGAGAGGAGCAAATAGAGAGATCGCATCTCTTGATAGCTAGAGGGTTGTCACCATCCATTGCTTGTTGTGACCAACGCAGCCAGAGGGCGGAAATGAGCCAGCTCAGACCAATTTTTGTCCACCCTATTCGACTATGGTGCTCGAGACTAAACCGCAGTGACTTAACAATGAAACCTGACTATAAGGAACTGAGACGAAGTCTGGTTTCACTGAAGATATCAGTGCTATATGCTTTGTGCCTGCTCTCCACGACTCCTGAATCGATCCTAAGCGTTCACGAGCACCTATGTCTCCCAGACGACTACACGAACGAGTTGCCTATATTTATCGAAAAGCGTCAAATCTGCAACTTCGATACGGTCCCAGTTCCTGTTTACTCTATCAAGATAACGCCAGATCCAGATTATGATACAAAGCTTTGCCTTAAGGGTGAGTTGTTCAAGATTTAAATCTATTGTCCGCATGAGCTAAAAGCTAATCGACACTCTACAGGTGAATTTGCTGAAACTTTTAGAATAACCAAGGACAATGAGGTTGTACTACTCGGCCGCCTGGAGCAGACAGAAACAAACTTGAAACTTCAGATTATAAGAACAGCCAACGATATTATTGGCACACCCGGCGAGCGGAGGCAGGCAATAAACGCCATACAATTCATATTGGTTATTGAGGATTGCAACCAGGTTAGCTGGCAAACAATCTTGGTCGCAATTTTGGCGAGCGTCTGTATAACCCTCATGTCGTCACTGGCGATTATGCTTATCTTGTACCAACAGAGAGGGCTCATCAAGGCAGGAAACGAGAGCGACCGGGGGGAGGAACTTCAGTATCCGGTTGGTTTTCGAGACGAGACATTCATAAATCCGAGAAGAACGTTATCGTATGAGTTTAGTTCGCTATCAAAGCTATCCGAGATGACGACGGAACACCAAGAGATAGAGAAGTTATAGTTACTCTATCTACCTCCAGATGAAATAACTTGGTGGAATTGCACAATCTCGAGTTTAAAGTTTTATCAGTGGAGTGACTCAAACAAGTTTTGCCCTCCAAGGTATATCGCCTCAGATTCAATAAGAAACCGGAGAGTATCCGAGATTCACGGAATGGATCAGCATGAATGTAGCTAACATAGTTGGTTGCTTTGCAAACACTCATCTCAATCGGATTCTTACCGTTCACATTTGTTCAGATCAGATTTAAAGGAACCTATAGAAGGATCCAAGGAAGAGGGCTGCACAAGCATCTGATCGCCACTCCATAGATTCTGACAGTTTCTGCACATGATCCGCCACTCGGTCCATTTGCCGCTGAACTCGCACTCGCCGCGCTCTGTTTTATTCGGTTTCGAGTTAAATTTGGCACTTGGTTCATCGCTGATACAAAACATTGTCCAACGAAAACAATATTACTAAGTCAGAAAAGCGCTCATGATGTGCTAATAAACCGATCTGCCAATATTAATAATGGTCTACAAGAAGTAACCTTACTTACACCAGAAATCACACCAGCACGTTGGAGTCTCGTCAATTGTATGCCATATCTGCGGCGTGCCTGTTGAGGAGGCTCCCAACTATAGCCTGATTCAGTACAACCCTCGAATCAGATGGCCACAGGAGAGCTGATTAGGCTTGCCAAAGTCGCAAGCCTCACAGCCGGAGCCACTCTCTTTGTGGTCAATGATCTAGGTTTGGTGGCTAAGATTGAAGGAAACTCTATGCAGCCAACCTTCAATCCAACATGTGGACAGAAAAATGAAGACCTGCGCTCTATTTATGAGAAAAATCTTTCTCGTGAGGCAATTACACGTGAACTCAGAACTAGACTCCAACAAGACCGAGTAGTTCTCAATAAGTGGGTAGCCCGTGATAAGAGAAAATTGAAGATCGGAGATGTCGTTATATTGATATCGCCAAGAAATCCCACCAAGACTCTCATCAAACGAATAACCGCTATGCCAGGCGATGCAATATATCTGATCGAAACAGGCGAGACTAAAGTAATCGAAGAGGGCCACTGTTGGGTAGAGGGAGACAACCAGCAGTCGAGCCTCGACTCGAACATTTTCGGACAAATTCCGCTTGGCCTGATCGAAGGGCGGGTTTGTTTAATAATCTGGCCCCTCCGAAGGATCAGAACTATCGACTGTGATCCAAATATACCATTGAACTCATCTAAAACTATTCTTTTGAACCAGAAACATCAAGCGACTTGAATCAAATTAGTCACTTCTTTATTTGAGTAAAAGTTGTATTAACTTTGAAGAGGGAATAACAATTCACTTGTGATTTACGTGTTGTTAGGTATTTGCTGACGCTGGCGACCGGGATTTTGATAACCGGAGGCATTGTTATTGGAAGGTTTTGACTTTTTCGTCGGCTGCTCACTTTTGTATCCGCTATTGTCATTCTCGACACCATCAGCTAGCGAGAGCGAGTTGTTCGAATCGTCGAAACGCTTATCAATTTCAACTTGTTGACCAGTTTCGCCATTGGCCTGTTCAAGCTCTGATGCATCATAATAATAGGCTCCCATGTTAACTTGTCCGTTCATAGTGACATAGTTGGGGTCTATGTACTCGCCGGATTCCATAGCTCGTTGTAGGATGTTCATATTTTCGTTGTTGTTACTCACACAACCCTTGGTGGCATCAAATGAGGACATGAAACCACCTTGATGAAGGATGTACTCCTGACCATTCGACAAGCTGGCGGTCTGGTTTGAAGTCGCAAGCATTTGTTCATTGATTTTGGCCTGCAGATCATGTTGTCTGACCAGCTTTTCCATGGCATTTCTAACAATATGATCCTTGATACGAGATGTGCAGCAGCAACCGAATAAGAACGTCAAGAAACCAACCACCATCAGTACTATAGTTATTGTGACATATAGCACTGAAGGGCTCTCAAGCCAATCAATACTGGCCAAAGAGGCACTAGATTGATAGTCGGCTGATTGGACTGAAGCCAGAGCGATTTTGTCGATCAGCGAGGCCACCTCATTAACCTGTAACCTTTGATGATCCGAGTTTGACTGCAACGAGCTAGCGCCGTCGTTTACAATACTTGGTGAATCCTGTCTGAATTGATTGTTGCTATCTGAATTGATGGCACCTGCGTTAGTGAGCAACTGTGGCATAAATAGTTGTGCGCTTGTGAGATCAAATTTTTCCATCACTATGTTGGGGTTGACAATTCTTAGGTTATCTACAAATATAAGGTGTATATTACTAAAACTAGGCTCGCCATCATTGCCTACATGCGCTTTGATTACAGATGGTTGGGCAGTTGAGTGATGCGGCTGAGCTTGTGCGATTGTGGAGTCATGTTGTTTGTTTGATTTGGAGGATTGGGCAGAGAGGTCGAAGGCTCCATTATAGCTTCGGGCACGGTTGATTATCGCAGTGTATCTTGTTGCGTTTGAGAGGAGGTTCTCTATTTCGAGGCGGTAGTTTTCAACAAGCCGTGGGTGCAGGTTGATACGAATTTTCAACTGGCTACTGGTCTCGTAGACGTAAATCTCTAGCTTGGTTCTCGCAGTTCTCCACGGCTCCGCCTGCTCGAAGGCTTCAATTTGGAGCACAAACATAGACATGAGTTGGTATTGGGTGAGCAATTGTTGCGTGTACAAGTTACCCTGTGGATCAATTCTGAACGGATACTGAATTAGTTTGATCGGCTTCGTCATGATAGGCTGCTCGTTTGAGACCTCATACTTCCGGGATGATGACGGGTGTTGTTGTTGCGAAATCTTATACATCAAAATCTCACTTATTCTATAGCTCAATGTTCCATTCAAGCCTAGATCGGGATCGAAAGCAGCCACTTGGGTGACTAACGTATTCATCAGTGATCTGTGATGAACTCCAGCCCGGTAGATAGCTCTACTGAAAATGGGCGCGTTGTCGTTTATATCTAGCACCTCTACCTTGACCCAGAGTAAACTGGAATCTGTTAGGGGAGGCCGGTTGCCTGGATTCTCGGGGATGCTATGTTGGATCAGTTTCTTTCTCGACTCTGGTACTGGTTCAGCCGATGAGTTTTTGTTTGATGAAAGATTGGTAACCATATGATCGTCGCAAGATGATCCGTCGTTGATAGCTTTCACGAGTAAATCGTAAGAGGACTGCTTTTCTCGATCTAGCGTTTGATTAGTATATAGAATACCAGTGATTCTATCGAGAGAAAACTCTTTAAATTCGTTGCCCTCGATGAGGCAGTAGCTTATTGGAGTCGATCCCTCGATGTCTCTATCGATGGCCTTGAGTTCTCCCACCGCCAAGCCTTTTGTTTGCTGCTCCTCGACAGCAAGGTTGACAACTGGCCTAGTCCTCTGGTTCAGGTATGAGTTTGACTGTTTAGACATCGGAAAGTATGAATCTTGAGCCCTGGGAAGGACGAATTCGGGTCTGTTGTCGTCAACATCTTGTAAGGAAACGAAGAGAGGCACTACGCTCTCCAAAGATTGAGGCCTGCCGTTGTCCTCGCAAGTAACAATGAGCTGATAGTATTCCTGCGACTCCCTATCAAGCTCGATTTTGGTGACCAGGTTTCCAGAAATGGGGTCTAATTTGAACTCTCGCGTTTCCGCCACATTTGAGCCGTTAATTTTGATCCAGTATCTAATCGGGCTGAACCCGCTGGAACTCTTCGACCTATCTACTGTCTCATCTGAATCAGAGATACCATTGGCACTTTTTGGCTCATAATCTCTATCTAAACATCTCAATCGGGTAACCAGAGTACCTGGCCGTGAATTTTCCTTCACCGATATCGACTTCAGCGAGTCGAATTGCCACTCTGGTCCATATCTGTTTATCTTGACGTAATTGATGCGCACTAAGCACTCGTCCGTGAATGAGGTGAAGACACCTGTTGTCGAAGTGGGAGATTGCTGTTTGACTTGTACCCTCAGTTGTATTGGACCCGTCATGGTCGCCAGAGACTCATTCAGGGCTTTGGTCGCGTAGATCAAACCATTGTTCGTTACGTTGAAACTGTCGTTCACATTACCTGAAATGATTCTGAAAGAGTTTGCGGTCGACGTTCGGCCGCTGGCAGTTGAGTTGATGGAATCATCGTCGCGAATTATCAATTTAACCAAAGGTACGTCAGTGGCGTCTGTATCGTACGCGGCGCATTCGTACAGTTTCTGAGAAAACACCGGTGGATTGTCATTTACATCATCTATGTGAATTTTAACGGTAGCTGAGCAAGATCTAACCACCAGCTGTTGTTGGTTCGTTGATCTTGGTCCACTAGCGAGATTCGACACCGGTGGACCTGTTGATGGCAACTGGAGATCATCTCGTCCAAGTACGGTCAAAACGATTGTAGAATGACTTAACCTCTCCCGGTCCAGGCTAACACTACCGATACTTGACACAGTAAGCAGTCCAGTCTTGGCGTCGATATTGAAACACTCGCTGTATTCTCCCAAGAGCTGGTACCTTACCGAATTGTGCTGCTCGCCGTAGTCAAGATCGTTTGCTCGCACTTGTAAAACTAATGTGTCCACTGGTACGTTCTCTTTAACTCTAGCTTCATAAATCGATCGTTCGAACTTGCAGTCCCAGTCATTGACAGGCAAAATTTCAACGCTAACCGTGGACTTGGCGGATAGTTGCGGCATTCCCGAGTCGAACACGTAAACATTGAATTGTATGAAGCTGTTTCCAATCGTTAAACTTGTTGGAGTTGTCGAGGGCGAGTATGATGAGGCTCTATGTGAGGCTGGCGTGAGGAAGGTTTGACTCATAAGCGTATCATAATCTATTAACTTTTTGTTCACTATCACTCCAGATTGAGGTGAAGCTAATTCGAAGTACTCGTTTGGTGGATCAATCTTAAAGTGGCTTATCTTCGAATCTTTGTCACTTGCAACGAGTTGGGTCAGAACGGAACCCACAGGTAGCTCCTCCAGCATCTGAAATGATAACTCGGGTTGCTGTGGTGACCATGGCAATGCAAAGATTGGAGCGTTACTATTATCATCGATAACAGTGATGATTAGGTAACCGGCTGAACGAGGGTTGTATTGCTCATAGAAATCGGCTGAAACATTCTCAATCGAGCCGATCTTGCGGGAACTCACAAATATGGTGAGATTAATGAAGGAGGCAAAATCGTGGTCCAAATCTGAATTGACCATTACATCGCCAGTGTTTGTTGAGACGCTGAACATCGATTCCAATCGCTCGCTATCAGTAGATGCAACAGGTTGGCCGTTCTTATTGAGCGCCTCTATCGGTCCGGGTTCGAAGATTAGCAACGAATTACTTAGCTGGTCTCGGTCGGCGACAAGCATCCTGTGGATTATGGTGTTGTTCAAGGTTGTCTCGCAGATCGAGGCTCTTTGAACTTGTGGCTCAAAAATAGGAGGTTTTCTGGTGGTATCGAGCACGTGAACATGTACCAGAGCAGAGCTACTTTTCGACACAAGCCCATGATCGTAGGCAACCACCTCGAGTGAATAATTTGCCCTCTTGCTCGTATCGAAGTAACGTGCTTGCTCGGACACCGTAATAGCACCTGTTGATTCATCGATGTCGAATTGCCCGTAGGAGCCTCGCAGGAGCCTATAAGAGATACGTGCGTTGTTGCCTCGATCTGAGTCGATTGCACGCACTGTCGTCACCAGCTGACCCGGCGATATCGATTCGTAGATCTCGGCAGTGTAATGCTGGCGGAGAAATTTGGGCGCGTTATCGTTTGCGTCGAGCACGTCAATTCGAATTGTGCCATTAGTACTGAAAACTCCATCTGTTGCTTGAATAATTAAGGTCATCTTGTTAAGCTGTTGTTGCCTATAATCACCGCTTGCGGCATTGCTGCCGCCAAGCTCTTCGTGCGATATTCTAATCGGTCTAGTTAGTTGCAGTTCACCTGTTGCATTGTTAATACTGAACAAGCCCTCAAAGTTTCCCTCAACGATGGAGTAGCTTAGAGTGGACGACTGATCTACATCGGTGGCTTCGATCTTTATGGGTGGATCCAGTCTATCTGCACCCTCCTCAATGACCACATCAACGATAGGAAGAGTGAAAATTGGTGGATTATCAGAGGCGTCGTCAATGAACACAGTTAATGGCACCTTGGTTGCTAGCTCTCCATCGCTAACTTCCACCATGAGATGATGTGACCTTTGTAGCTCGAAGTCAATGCAAGGTTTCGACGAGACTTGTTGCTTGGAGGCGAACTGACTCAATTGTTCGCATTTTGCCACTGTGATCAGCCCGCTTCGTCGGTTTATATCAAAAAGGTAAGACGAGCGCCCGTGTAACGAGTATATGAGCTGCTTCGATACCTCATCCTTATCTGTCGCTTGGACTAGCAGAACTGTCTTACCTGGAGGGGCATCCTCGCGTATGTTTGCATGATAAGCTGATTCCTTGAACTCTGGGGCATTATCATTGACATCGATCACATTAACTTGAACCTGAGCCTTCGAGCTGAATTTCTCATTTGTACTCGTTTCAGTGGCAATCAGCTGAATGATGAAGCTCCTCTCATTTGGATTCTCAAAGTCGAGCAACCTCGGAAGGCGGCGCCATTGGTTGCTTGCGGTGTTTGCAATCAACTTCAGGGTGACGATAGCAAACCCCGAAATTTGTTTTGGTTCCACATCAAAGAGACCGAACGGGTCCATGAGAGTTATGTTGAAATTTGCGTTTGCACCATTGTCTAGATCGTAAACAAACATTTCATTCTTGGTTGTTATGGGGCTGCCTGCAAGCGAATTTTCTTCGACTTGAACTTGGTAGATCCTACCTGTGTCACGATCGTTGGGCAGGCTATTGTACCAATCGGGGGATTGGTTCATGTTAAGTTTTGAAATCTCGCTAGCATTTAACCAGTGAGGTTCGTTATCGTTCTCGTCAACTAATATGACTGTTATTTCAATCTCACTTGTTGCGTCTGGAGATTGATCAGTGTATGGACTCAGTTTGTCTAGGATCAGGTCATATAAATCGTCCTGTCTCACAACTGATTCCGCGCTCACTATGAGCTCTCTGGCGCGCACTCTCAATGTTAAAACTCCATTCAAACCCAAATAGGACTCCCGATCTAGACGGTTCGCGACTTGTAGCTGGCCAGAGAGAGGATGGAGCTTAAATTCCTCGGATGGTTGAAGACCGCCGACTTGGCCCATCAAGTCATAAATGATCTGTCGTCCAGCCTGGATCCCCCCTTTCGGAAAGAATGAAGCAGAATCATCAGGACCGACGGCGTCCCCATCAACTGCTTGTATCGTCATGATAGTCTTGTCGATGGGAACGTTTTCGTGCACGATACAGGTTGTTGAGCCGATGAATTGGGGTGGCTTGTTTTGGACATCTTCTATGGTGACCTCAATGAGTATTGTTGAGTTAAATTTTCCATCATTAACGATAACATTCAGATAACGGACGTTATTTCGAGGAACATGAATTGCCGGATTCACTAACACAATCGATGAGTTTAGCCGATCATTCAGCAAGTTATCAGTTGCTGAACGCAGCTCGAACTCTGGCTCACAATCGAGACAGATCGATCGCAAAGGATTAGAAGATGCTTTATCAACATCGATGGCTTCAATGAGATCGATGACAGTGCTCCCGATTTGGAGTCCTTCGCTGATGTTCGTTCGGACGATGGGACTTCTAGGGGAGCCGCCGAGACTCGCGGGACCGAGCGTCTGGCGAACTAGAGCCGATGAATCATACTCGTTCCGGCCAATCTTGACGCGTTCAATCTTTGGCGGATTGTCGTTCTCATCCAATATCAGAACAGTTATAGTAAGTCGAGTAGTGGGTCCAGCCTGGAAGCGCTGAGATTGTCCGCTTGACGGAGAATTGATACCGTACAGTGCTGTTGCGCTCACTTGGAAAGTTACGGAATCTGACGTTTGCTCGCGATCAATTAACTGAGCAACTTTCACTTGGCCTGTTGATTTGTCAACACTAAACAATGAGGTTCCCTCGATACCATACAGGATTCGCACTTGTTGAGCCAGGTCAACCTGCGCTTCCAGCGTATAGACAACTTCTCCGATGGGCGTATTCTCTTTGACCGTCAGCAGGTCCATATTTCTGATGAATGCTGGCTGTAATGAGCTTAAAGGTTGTTGTTGTAGGGTTTGTTGAGCATTTGACACTTGAGTTATGATTGATATCATCACTAGTTGAGTTAGGGAAAACAAAAACATTGCAACAGGGGACAAAGTGCAAGTGAAAACCGACGATGCTGGATGGATCCAAACGCCGAGAAGTTTGCTCCGACATCGGAGGGATTTTTTGGAATTCATCTTAAATCCGTACCCCATAATGCTGTCGGTTCTTGAGTTAGGAGGATAGATACTCGGCAGGTGTTGAGATTGGCATCTGTACAAGGGCGATCAATATTCTCCCATCTCTTCGATGCAAATTGGAATGCGCAGGATCTCAATAGCAAACAATGACCGGTGGATGAAGCGCGAATAAAGCCATGACAGGCTCGAGGGCAAAGATTCCCCTCTGACCGATGCCACAAGCTTCTGCTACAGTGTTAGCCGCCGCAGAAGCACAGGTAAAGCCAGGTGAGGCTAGTGGATGGACGTACCACTCGACTTGCTCTCGGAAGATATCGCTGGCGCACATCCCTGTTGATCAGCGGCCGGGGAAGGAGAACTGGGATGTTGGCGCAACCATGAGCAACGGTTGTTGCTGCAGTATCCTTGGGCTATACTGAAGCGGTTTGAGTTGCGTTCAAACACTTTAACTCAGGTTGCAGTACAGCGAAGGCTATCCTCTTTTTTCATCGTTAAGCTACTTCGCAATAAACAAGAATCAGTATAACCTAAATCTCTTGAATCTCAACCTCTGGAGCTTGCTGGACAAACCTTGTCCTGTAGAATGACCGTCTCATCGCCAGCTAGCACTAGTAGCTGTGCATCAAGCACACGAGACGGCTAACAAATCACTGGTCAATTTGGGTTCTCCTGGACAAACTTTGCTTTGATTAAACTGAATCGCGCCCGCACGATAACAACCTGAACGGCAATCAAGTGAATACTGAAAACAGGATGTAAAAGAAAGTTTTTACGAGACTCGCTCCATTCATTCATTTGCTGTTGTTACTTTTATTGAACTTGCTGGTTCCCTATTCTTTGGATTTAGACGCCACAACCTCAATCATTGATTCGGAGTTACTTTCTGCCTCTCTTTCTGTTTGCATCTCGCATTCATCCAGTATTTCGTCAACAAACCAACCATTGGACGTTGGTTGCAACTGTACAGAGGGGGAATGTGCGACCCTTTTTAAATTTTCATGGACGTGTTTGACTATGGATTCGAGATAAACCCTCGAGTTTGCGTTATGCGTAAAATCGCCACATGGTTTATCGAGTAGAAGTGTAAAGTCCGGTGAAAAGTATTGTACATATTCTGAGTAAGGTATCTCGTTGTTAATTTCTTCATCCACGAGTAAACTGGTTTCATAAGTCCAGCATCTTGAAACATTCCGGAGTGTATAACCACCACCTCCAAGAACGAGCAGCGGCAAATTGAAGCTCTTCACGAATTTCACACACTCGCCGTGTCCTCTTATGGATAGATTGAAGCAACCTAACCTATCGCCAGCCAGTGAATCAGCCCCACATTGCAGAACAATCGCGTTAGGTTGGTAGAACTGGATGACATCTGTGATCACAGGCTTGAATACTGTTGAATAATTTAGATCATCTATACCTTCCTTGAGAGGTACATTAACGCTATAATATCGACCCGATTCATTACCTGTCTCGTACATGTCGCCTGTACCGGGGAAGAATAAATTGCCATACTTGTGGAAAGATACAGTCATGACACGATCAGTCAGGTAGAACGCTTCTTGAACTCCATCTCCATGATGTATATCGATATCTATGTATAGGACTCGTGTATGGTATTTGAGTAGCTCAAGAATAGATATGACAATATCATTGACGTAGCAAAAACCGCTGGCTTCAAATTTCTTCGCATGATGGAGGCCTCCCGACCAGTTTATGGCGATATCACACTGTTTGTTATTCAACTGTTGAGCCCCTTGTAAGGAAGCCCCACAATAACGCGAACAGAAGCTGTAAAGTCCCTCAAAAACAGGACAATCTTCGCCCACATTGAACCGTAGCAACTCATTCGCAAATTCGTTTATGTTGGATGGTGTGACGTTGTGTAGAAAATTGATGTACTTGTCACTGTGGAATCGACACATATCATGATAGGATGCCATGTAAGGTCTGTAAATATTCATTTTCTTATGAAGACCATAATTCATAACCAAAGAATGGGTCACAGATAGTCGGTGGGGTTTCATTGGGTGATTGGGACCATAATGGTAGTTGCCAACTTCAGGGTCCCAGAAGTATGTAACACGCGACGACTTCGTCATAACGCTCGATTGCTATTTCAGCTCTAATCTTGACTTTGACAATGATATATAATGGATTACCCTAATAAGTCATGTTCATTGGTCGATACTTTTCCCTAGTTATCAGGCTGCACTTTCTGAACGAAAGCGATGTTAGTTTTCAATTCCCTATGTAGTGGAATTTCGACACAAACCTACTTTTTTATTGAACAAATTAGAATGTGGTGATTCGTCTTTGACATGTTCATTAATGAATCGATTTGATCCTTGGATCGGGCAAGTGAATACCCGATTCAGCGTCTATGCCTTATGTTTAATATACATGTATGTGCACAGATAAGTCGGCGACTGCCGGACTGCGAGTCGGCCCAACTATACGAAAGTCAACGGTGACCCGGTCGGCGACTGTACAGCTTTGAAAAAAAATAAAAGAGAAATAAATACTTCTTGTTGCAGAGTCTGAGGTGATGTGCAGCATTGGTACGGTTCTTCAACTAATTGATCCCAGCGAACTCATAAAAGCTCCATTTTTGATGAGAGCATTTTAGAGCTAACAAAAACTGAATCGAATGAAGATGTCAGCATCCTCATCCTCGAACGCAACAACAAACTCAGCCAACACCCCAAATAGTTTGCCAAAGAAAAAGGCCCGTATATTCTCAAATGGATCACGAGCCAGACAGAGGGCCGTTGTGTTTAATGCCACAAATTATTTTGACGGTGATCAGGCAAATGATGAATTCAATTTCAATGAACCCATCGCGCCCGTCTTCAATCAAGCTCAAAATACGCCTAAAGTCCGCAAAGCCCACCAATGCCATGAGTCCGGTGAATCAAATCAGATGGACACGGACATTGAATACTTCATCGAAAGTTTGGACAAGGACAAGAATAAAACCGACATCAGATGTCTAAGTTTGCTCGGACTGGCCAAGAAAGTCATGTCCATCGAATATAGGATGCACCTACGAGCTCACGATGATATGCCGCGCATAATGACCAAACTGACTGACGCCCCTGATGACCCGAGCTTAGCTCTCAGCTGCGCCACATTGATGTTTATCCATAATCAAGATAAAATGAGCTCAGATATTGATCCGGTTGCTCTGAAACTCATGCTAAACCTCATAAATGGGACGAAGAATTCACATAGCAATGAAGGTATAGAGAAAAAACATAAGGATACAGTTTTGGAACTTTGCACCAGGATGAGGGATAATGGACACGCCAAAAATCTCAATCTTCAAGAAATAACCGCGGCAGCATTGGCCACAGAAACTCTATTAGGTCTGAACTCAAAAAGGGCTGGCGAGTGGTTCAAGGAGGAACTGCGGCGACTTAAAGGAATTGATTTCATTTTGGATACCATCGCTGAAACTGCCCAAATAGAAGATTTAGAAACAAATGACGATCAACTGAACAAGTTGGATAAATGCATGCACCTCCTTGAGAACATAACGTTTCAGAATAGAAGTAATCAAGAATACATTGTCGGCTATAAGGACGGAATCTTATTAGACGCCTGTCTAGACTTGTTAACATTGTGTAAAAGAGAGATTACTGTTGCTGTAGATGACACAAAATTGAAATCATTCACAACAGCTTTATCAACAACGATACGAGTTTTAAACAACATTACCTCCGAAAGTGAAACGAGCTCGGTGATTGGATCTCGCTTTGAATTGACAGATCTTATTTTGTATTTCATAAACGATCTACAGGCTTTTATTAAGACAGAACAAAGATCAGATATTACCATGATATGCGTATGTTTGCTAATCAACATGGTTGAGTTTAGTCGACCATTGAGATCTTACTTAATGAATGATTGTAGGATACATGATCTGATAGATATATTTTACAAGCGAATACATGAGGCACAACAAACAGAGCAGCAAGCTGACCAATTATTAGACTCTCATAAGCGCGAGAAAATGACAGAGGCAATGCAAGATTCACTCATAAACCAAGTCATAGCTAAATCTGGCAAGCATATGGAGCATAGCGTCATAGCAGCATGTTTGGCGATCCTATTTGGATGCATAATTCAAGATAACTCAGAATTCAGAGATCAACTAATATCTTATTTGCACCAGAACTCAGTTGCCCCACTAGTTGATGTTCTTCAAAAATTGCATGATTTTGCGCACCTGGCTGACATCATGACGAGTACAGGTGTGAACAGAGTCAAAAGGATATTGAAGATCCTAAAATAGTAAACAGTAGAGAAACGCATCAGATTTTCTTTGAACGAATCAGTGAGGAGATTTTACGATTTGTTCGGGAGAGTTATTTATCTTGTCTTTTGCGTTGTTGAAGGAACATTCATCTATCCGTTCTTAACACATGATCATACATCGTACACTATCACACACGTACATACAGTAGCGTGCAGAATTGGCCACGGATCTTGGTTGCCGGTCTTGAAAGCAATGTAAATTGTTTATCCCTTCGAGATATTTTCTGAAAATTGAACTGATAAATGATAGATGCGTTGTGCGCGTAACTTTGAAAGAGAAATCGGTAGTTCTTTAGTTGTGCCACGATCGAATTACGCAACCATATTTCACAGGCAGCTTACCTGGGTCTAAAGATGACGTTTCATGGTAGTTTCACAGACAGGAAACAATCAGGAGCCGAGTTATGGAGTGGTAAATTACATATGGGACACTCCACTGTTTAGAGTATGATGACCCAAAATTAGAGGTAATAATTGATACATAAGCGCGCAAGGGGGGTGCAAATTTTTGGAGCGAACAACAGGTTCCTTGCGCCGCCCAGCGGCGCTCAGAACGGAACCAAACCAAACCTATGCTTGCACGCGCGCGCGTGGAGGGTGCAAACAAGACCGAACCGAGAACCAAACCAACCGGTAGCAAACCAGGGGGTGCGCTCGCGCCGCTAACGCGGCGCTCGAAACCAAACCAAACCAAACCAAACCAACCAAACCCATACAATTAATAATGAGAGAGGACACGACTCTTCTTTCGAATGTGCCCTACAGCTTGTTTTGGCACTCGTGACGTGATCCGGTAGATGGCGTCCCGGGTGTTGTCCTTGGTCCTGTGTGTGTTGGAACTAATGAGCGCTGTGCTAAGATTCATTATGATGGTCCTAAATATCGAAAACTGTCGCTCGCCGAAATTTGAAATCATATATCTCGTGAACGAGTTCGAATTTCAGCAATTCGCTTCCAGATTCATGTCCAGCCAATTTATTTCTATCATTATTTTCATGAATGATCGCAATTCGGCACAATTCTTTCAACTTTGTTATTCGTCGTTTCCTGTCATCGAGACCTCCAAAAACGTGTTTCTCGTCATCTAAATAGGGGGTATTCAATAGTTTTGCCACGATCTTCGATCGTGGCACAACTAAAGAACACCCGAATCTTCCACTTTCGACGATGACAGGGTTACTAGGCGCAGCCGGTCACGTTAAGTTCAATCGCAGCAATTGGATAACGATGGACCGTATAGTTAGTACAGTTAATGGTTTGAAGAATATGAGATCCTACAAGTCGAGCCTAGAGGTCTCATCTTGGGACGGCTCGTTAGATAGAGATAGAATTCTGCTATTGGATCATGATAGCCATTGCTATGTGATCTGTTACCTTTCAGAACAGAGTTTAGGGTACATAGCTGATGGTACCGTCAGAGAAGAGATAGCCAAGTTCACGGGTCTTAAACTCGTTGGCTTGAACTACAATCAGCAGTTTAGGGTAGATCACTGCGCTAGCTCAGCAGTGATGATAGCTTTAGAGCTAATTCGACACCACAAACAAGGGCAGTGGCCGGAATCTTTGGCTGCCCCCCGGAGCTTACGGAGCAGAATTGAGAAACGATTCCACAAGTTCGAAAGTGAATCGGTGTCAGAGCAGCCTTTACACGCTAAGAGGCGATGGCACATCTGCTCAAAGTGCTCGAAGCTTTTCCCTAACACGAAGCGAAGGGCCTTCATAATGCACCAAAGATCTTGCCGTGCAAATTGAAAGTTTATGGGCTAATACGCCTCGATGAAACTTATGTAAATATATGGTGGTGGGATCCTTCTACAATATTGCAAAAGAAAATTTGAAATTCGAATGTACGTTTTCGAAATAATGGGGAAATTAAAAACGCAAAATTCTGCAGACTTGGTGAATTTCAGTCTGCAGCTTCACTTATCGATGCGCGATCAGTAGCACACAAAATCCGCTGTGCTCTAGATATCGGAAATGTGATA
>Ga0268249_1000029_pt1 | contig 86055 bp, 50 predicted proteins | sample AgamicAtPe_FD_200257 | JGI IMG/M metagenome (GOLD analysis project Ga0268249, IMG submission 200257) | Agave microbial communities from Guanajuato, Mexico - At.P.e (v2) (version 3) | ecosystem: Host-associated > Plants > Phyllosphere > Phylloplane/Leaf | place: Guanajuato, Mexico | collected... | reverse complement strand
CTGTGGGCGTGCTAGCCAACACGCACTTTCACTGTCGCGCGAATTCAATGCCAAACGCACTTTCAATATTTCTAATTAGGAGGCGCCTTATCTATCATCACAGTCGTATGAAGTCTCAATAGGTTTTTTCTCAATAAATTGCGGGCAATATGGATACCCTTACTGGTATACCGATCTTTTGTGTCGAAGTCAAAGATAAGAAACAAAAGTGCACGCTTTTCATCAACTTCAAATCGACCTCAGACGTTGAGTATCCGAATGTCGATCTCAACGAAGACCAGCTAGTCCAAGAAATTTGTCACCCAAGTCAGAACATTGAAAAATACAAGATTCCCATGAAGCTGAGTCAGTTATACTGGCCAAAAGAAATAGATGGCGAGCGAAAATATGTAGTTGACGTCTATATCAACGACAAGTTTGCGATTCGAAGAGTTCTCGTAGGTGATGTCATACGTCACTACGTTATTATTGTGACTATGTTGACTCTCGAGGAGAAATACAATACTGATATGCAGGTCAAATCATGTGGTCAATTCATAGGCCACAGATTAGAACTAGATCAGGCAGGTTACAAGGTGTTAGAGACGATCCAGTGTGTCGAGAGATCATCAAAACTTATCAACAATAAGATTGTGATGATCGGCGATTCGGAGGATCAGTCCGCAACTCGAACAGATTCCTCAGATACCTCCCATTTGGATCTGTTTTACCGACCCTCCTCTGGAATTTTAACATGCTCCATCCAGACAGACTCTCTACCAGACTCCATAGGATTCAACGATGATCGGATAAAAGTAACACTAGCCAACAAGAACCTTATGGACGTCCACTTACCATTCGCCATCGATCTCAACCAACCAGTGAAGTACAAATTCGATGATAGGTTATGTTTGTTCAGAGCTGTATTTCGGACAGTCGTTGAGTCTGGGTGATTAATAGCACGCCAGACAAGGCTTGTTTAAGCTGTATTGAACACACGTCATCCTCTCCATGGGATCTGTTCAGCCAGAAACTAGTGCCATATGTCTTTCATCATCAACCTCCGTTGCCACTAACTTGGTTCTGCTTGATATCTAGAAAAGAAAACAACATGGACGTAACGAAGACTATCAAGGCTATTGTGATACTAGACGGTGATGGTAAGCGCATTATTAGCAAATTCTTTGACAAACGGGAAAATATATTCGAAAGAAAACTTTATATGAAGACTAAAACTCATCGTGTTCGGGACGAGGTACTAGCTCTGGATAGTGTACTAGTGCTGCACAGCTTCGTTACAGATATTCACATGTACGTGGTTGGTGATAAGAATGAAAACCCTCTCATACTAGATGCAGTCCTGAACTGCTTAACCGAGGTTGTAGAATCTGTGTTGAATAAGAAAATTGAACGCCAATGTTTTCACGACCATCTATCCCAAATGATTTTGGCCTTAGACGAGATATGTGAAAATGGTGTCATCTTAGAAACTGACTCTAATTTAGTTCTACAGAGAGTTCACTGGAAGAAAGAAGATCAAAACGAACAATCTATGGCCCAGAAACTTCAAAGCGCAACCGAAGCGATCAGATTTCCGTGGTTAAGATCTTAGTGGTGAGTCGAAGTTCGACTTGGTTGCGTCATCGTGGACCGATGCACTTCCGCTTTGTCTTTGTTGGCTCAACTCAGCCTGCCCACTCGTTCGGCATCCAAGAGACAAAACTAGTTATCATGAGGTGAGGGAGTCGCGGTAACCGAATAGAAGGGATGATTTACGGAGAAACCTTAGCGAGATATACCCGGTGATGGCAACAGTTTGTCTAAAAAATCAGACTTATTATGCGAACTAGGAGGTAGGAAGTCAGGATGGATTCTAACTGAGTTATGATCATATGAAGCAAGTTTGAACATAGTTTCCAATTAGTTCTCTGATTCACATGATCAACTCAAATCACTAATCATAAGGCCTCAGAAGAACTCCGAACCAATCAACTAAGCCTGAGTCAAAAGTCGAGCTTCTCACTTTTACTGATGCAATTAAATGTTATGAGATTTAGTTCTACATAAAGCCGATCCCCTTTTGATCAATGGTTGATTACTAGTCTCTTTGGTACTTGGATTGCTATCGGTGACGGACACAGTTTTTCGAACTTGTTGCTTTTCGCAGTCCTGAATATTAGCCTGTTGGAACAACCTCGTATCATTTGTTATATGACCGATGTCGCCAACAACAGTTTGAGTTCTCTCAATTGGTAAACTGCGGGTGGGCTGTAGACTTCTATGATATGCTTGACTATGGTGATGGTTCGTCCGATTGAAGAATCCGTTCTTCTGAGTTCTTTGGTTTGATCTTGATCGGTAAAGCTTAGTGCTCTGGTGGTTAGGTTCACAAGAGTCTCTCAGGAATTCTTCCAATACAGGTCCAGATCTTCCTCTGGGATCATTAGCCGGGATGAACAAGTCGTCAACGAATACAAAAGGAAGCCTATTAAGATGGATGAAACGTTGGAGCTCATCACTATATCGTTTTTCATCCCTATACAGATCGTTACTAACGATTATTCCATTGTTCTGCTTGGCAGCCTCAATGATAAAGAGATCGTCGTTGCAGCCGCTCGGAGTTCGAACCAGCGCATCAAGATTACTCAGATACTCAATGATACTTGCATCTGATGGCATGCACCTTTCAATTGGCACAAACACTTTTACACGATGCTTACGAGAATTGAACCAATCGAAGCATAGTTTAACACCTAGCCAGGAGAATGAGCCATCTTTGCTGTGACTGAAATACGAGAGTAGACAAAAGTTAGGTGACCTTCATTGAATGGACGTTAAACTGTCACGTGTAGAATTACTCACGTTCTGGCCACATTGGAACCGTCGACGTAAACCTTTCTCAAGGTCACTGGTTGATGTAGACTCTCGAGTGATTGATTAGACGAGGGGGAAGGAAAGCTAGCGATGCTCGAATAACAACTTGAAGTTGATTCTCTGTCTTGAAGGCAATTTCTTGTGTTGGCAAATCCAGTTTTGTCATCTACATGAGGGGCACGCTTTTCAGTGCAACAGTTGTCACCGACGCCACCACTAACACGACTACTAACGTCTATGAGCGCAATCAAGAGTTGGTTTGCGTTACTAGGTGACTCGATTCTTTTCAGAGCCTCTTCGTACTGTTGGTCAGTGAAGTTTAAACTTCTTGCATACTTGAGGCCGCAAAGACGCTTATCCTGCTCGTCCATAATTTTTACGATCGAGACAAGTTTGACACATAGAAATCTGGCTCAGCTCCAGGCTCTAAATGAGCAATTTTTCTCGCCTCGAATGGTGACGCCCGCCCGGTTATACTGCATTGTGAGACGACGTTCCCGGATACGAGGTGGGCGCGCCATTTGCAGATTGCTGGTGTGATGGCCGCCTCTCATCGATGGAAATCTGGAAACCCAGGGGCGAACTTGCTTGGCCAGTCCTTTGTCTGTGCTGCGAATATTACTGGGAGGCCTGTTGGCTACCTGTTGGCTGCTTGCCCATCGTAACTACGCGGCTGACGAGAGTTGTTATGCACTGCGTTGCACTGCACACATTCGCAATATTTATTCCTACCCCTCTTTCGTTTTCTCAGCAAATCCATTATTCAGCAACAAAGAAGCTACCGATCAATCTCCTTCAGTTCATCATGCCCATTGCGTAGGATAAATCGAACCATAAACTGTTTGCCTACCGCTTAGTCAGTGGAGAGGTCTGAACTTGTCTTGTATCTCAACCCATAACAACACTATGGAATGGATTCCAACACAAGAGTTGGTGAACATTTGTCGAGAATTTTACGAATCGGATCAACCACACCTATTGATCTGCGGTTTTGACGCCAACGCACGTATCACCTACAAATCGAAACGGAATATAGACTGATGGGCAAACTTTGAAGCCATAATAGACAACATTTCTAGGGAATGTGACCAACTTGTCAATTTTATACCCAATTTTAGTCCACACCTTCCTCTGAAGAATCTTTCATTATCTAGGATTAGAGGTCATATGCCCTAAGCAATCAATTCAACGCATGCATTTATATTGAAACAGTAACTCTCTCTCTTTCTTACACCTATTTTTAAGATTGAAAGCATCATCATTTGTTCTACCCACAGAATGACAGTATGAATGGAGATGACCAAACCATAGAGCGGTCGCTAACTCCATCCAAGATGAAATCACAAACTAAATCAACAACAAGAGGGCCCACTTTCAGATATCTAGATCCCTCTAGAGTCTCCACTTCTGAGTTAGCCGATTGCAAATCATCTTACGATCGCCAGTTGGTGGCCACCGGACAGGAAACTGTTCGATCTGTTCAACAGGTGACTAATCTAGTCAACACCGGTCACCAAGATCGTCAAATTGAATCTAGATCATGCAAGGAGTCGCCTAAACGCACTAGTTTTAATGACACCCCAGTCGAAATGACCACCGACGAGGGCGTAGGTAGCCCATCAAATATAGATTATGACGACGACGATGTTGAAGAAGACGAGGAGGAAGTTGGCGATGAGTACTATGAGGACGAGGAAGACTATGAAACTTCAGAGCAGACTGACGAACTAGCCAACTTATCGCGTCAGTCTATGATGCCCTTGCACGAGTTGATAGCTTACTATCAATATATTCAAAAGGGCAGCTATCACCATGGACCAGTGAGTCGTCAAACCTCCAATTCCAGCCAAAAAACGACTAGAACCAATCATTCCATTGACGTAGAGACATTCGATTCTAAAATCAAATCAGATCACTCCTCAACCAATAAAACTCAATGCGACACAAATGAGGGCGAAGACAAGCTCGATACCGCGGTCGGGCCCTTAGTTAACAAAATCCAAGTTCCTGAATTGCAAGTCGATAGCGTGAACATAGACGAGTCTGTCGCTGAGCCTGATCAACAGGATCTTGGTGGAGATAAAGCTATCAGCGATAGGAGGAGAATTCGAGCCAACGTTATACTTGAACTAATCAACAGTGAACGAGATTTTGTTAAGCATCTCAAAGATGTGGTCGTCGGTTATCTTTATCCAGCACGAAAACATCCCGAAATATTCACTGGTGATCGCATCAATACGATTTTCTCCAATATTGAACAACTCTATGAACTTCAGAGAAAGTTTCTAGAATGTCTTGAGGCTTGTATCAATTGGGATGATCTTGCCGCTAGCGAGGTGGGCAACTGTTTCCTTAAATTTGAGAGTGGTTTTTCAGTTTATCATCATTATTGCAACAACCATCCCAACGCAACAAGCGAGCTTCAAGACCTGTACACTAGGCCAAGATTCGTTGAATTTTTCGAAGCTTGTCGATTGCTACAGAACATGATTGATATCTCCCTGGACGGTTTTCTACTGACGCCCATACAGAAGATTTGCAAGTATCCCTTGCAGCTCAATGAGTTACTCAAGAACACAGAGGAAGATCATCCAGATCGCGGTCCGGTCGCGAACGCTTTGGAATCTATGCGAAACTGTGCTAATGTGGCAAACGAACGTAAAAGAAGGATCGAAGCCTTAGCCGATGTCATGTACTTTCAAGAGAAGGTTGACAATTGGTTTGGTCCAAAACTAAGTGATACAAGCTCAATATTAATACATTCTGGTGAAGTTTCCAAAATGACTTCACACAGTTGGTCTCAGGGAGTTCAACTATATCTATTCGATCACCTGCTCCTGTATTCAAAAAAAGATCTCCTCAAGAGAAACAGCCTAATATTGAAGGGAAGGATCTGTATGGATACGGTGACAGAGATATCTGACGCCGACGAGTATAAGTCGAAGAAAAGTTTCAAGCTTTTTTGCGGCGAGCAACAGAAGTGGTTTGTATTTACGACACGTAGCGAGAAGGAGAAAGAAGAATGGATGAAGGCATTTGACCGTGAGAGAAATCTCGTTGAAGCCGATGAAAACGAGGGCTTTCGTATAACTGAACGAGAAATTGGAGTTGCAAGACGCGCGCTGCAGAATCGTAAGCATAGCAGATCAGCTAGATATAGGCACAAAAGACCTGACACGGCCATTGTCGATCAGCTAGATCTAGATGATGCGAATACAATCATGAATAGAACGCTATCGCTACCTTCATGCATTCATCCAAGTCATGTGATGAACTTTGTCGAGGATTCTCGAGTGATTTCGTCGGGGAAAAAGAACCAATCACCTATATCTCGATCTCGTTCACCAACTGCAAGCAATCAGCATCTTGCGGAGCAGGATACTCACCAGCAATCTAGTGGAGGTTGGTTCAGGAAAATGGGTTCGAAGAAGTTGGTTAAGAGCCAGGTTTATAATGTCAATGGAAATGTCGGTTCGAATGCACCACCGAGCTCAACGGTTGAAAACTTTGTAACTAAAGCAACAACAAAGTATGATCAGTTGGAGAAACGTCATCGAGATCATATGGTCAGCGAGGAGCACGCTAGGTTGCACAGGCTGAATAACGATTTGCCACCCCCCTCATTTTTAGCCAAAACCACAAAAGCTAAGTCACCTGTTGCATCTCACACAAATCGCCAAGGCGTCATTAAGGCACAATCTCAGCAGCCTGGTCAAAAACTTGGCCAGATTGAATCGCCATCCCTGGCAGAACTGGATATTAAATCCCTTAGTTTGGATGGACCCCAACCAGCAGTGGCCGGTCACTGTCAAAAGATAAAGGAATCAGGAAAAGTTGATTCAACTATCGAGACAACTGTGGTGCTTTCGTCAGGAAGAATAGTGAGAGTAAGAGAGGATGCAGTTTGATACCTCTATAGTTTGTTAGATCAGAATCCACAAACTTTGCTGGCTACCACCTAATCTAACATTCTATCAGTGGTTTACCTACTACTGTTAATAAATAGACAACGAGTGCATTTTTATATGTCTGTAGAGATTGAACCCGATGCCTGCTGGACTCAGATTGAGTCGCGGTGAATCAATTGAATGCTACCAACTGCCAGCGAGTCCTGATTGGCTGGCTCTGGGTGAGCTCTCGGAATCCGCATCCAATGAGCTCGCCCGATTAAGCCAGTCCATTTGTTGGACAGCACAGTAGGCAATTGTGCAAACATGGTCTAGGACCTAAATTGCGCCTTCATGATTGGCCGTTCTCAAATAAACACAACACAAAAGACAAACAGATGCCATATCGGGTGGCTGTCTATCCTATCCACTTACAAACTCCACGTCTAATAGAAAGCATGCGTTCATATGTAACTGGCATACTTGAGAGAGGCTACGAATATCCATCATACGCGTAGGAGTTCAAGTTCCAAGAAAACGAAGATGAGCTTGGCAATTGTCTATCTATCGTCACTTATACTAGGTAAGTGTGCAAATTGAGATTAATCTCGTGGCCTCTTACAGAACTTAGCTAGTAATTGTGAGAATTTTTGACTAAGCGCTACCTATCAGCTGCCTCAGTCAGGCGAGTGGTGGAGTTTACGATTATGGACAAGATAGGTCTGGAGAGAAAAGAGGCTCGTGGACTCCGAGCGAGTGGTTGGCAGTGGTTTTATTAGTCATGACAATAGTGGCTGCTTTTGTCTTAACAATCGGCATGTGCTATTACGTCGGCAGGAAGGAATCGCGGCCGCCAAGAGCCCTCAATTTAGTGTCTAGAATATAGCTGAACGACTTTCACCTCTCTGTGTAACATTGCTGAATGAAATCGTATCCTCTACAAATCCAGCTTCAAGCCTTTCTGTGAAATGAATATGAAACGTATCAAAGGTTGGGCTGAATTGGGTTTATTGATTTGTGGGTAAGTCGAGTTTGGAACTGTTCGTCTGAAGCCTGCTATCATCAAAGCTGTTTGTCCGTTCGAATCCCCTCCTCAACAGTTCGCTCCTCCCATCTTTACGCTTCCCATCGTCAACAATGGAGATGGAGCCAGCACCGGAAACGAACAACACCTCTTGTAAACTAGATGCAAATTTAAAACGATAGTTTATTCGACAATCCTAAACATGTTTGTACCTGCTGAATAAGGCATATAAAACCCTTAGGACGGACTTCAGATCTCCGTTTACGATATCCTCAGCACGAACTCGATCTCTTATGGTAACTCCAGCATCTTCGATCAATTGAAAGGCTACGTTCACGTTGTGAAGCTTATGAATGGGTTGTGTGGCAGAGTAGTTTGTCGGTTCTAGAGCAGTTTGTAGGATTCCAACACCGTTATTATTGTTCACATCAGCCAACTTTTGTGAGCCAGCGGTTGCTGTTTGCGGATAGAAGGCAGTAGTAAACAGGTTTCCCAGAGGAACAAAATACTCCTCCAAGCTTGCGATTAGAAAGACAAGCAGCAAGCCATCACTGAATTGGTCTGGATCTAACATGTCATTCTCTTTGCTTCCCATACAGCTCATTTCGATTTTGTTCAGGTGCCGATTGACGAACCGAACCAGCGATTGTTTAACTATCGTCAGCTTGTCTGGTGCAAATTCAACTAAGGTATCAAATGCATCCCTTTGGCGCGATCCCTGATGCTGGGCGGCGAACTCGTGCAAGCCTATGGAATCTGTGAGCCGAGTTTCGTGAGATCTCTTAACCAATTTGTTGAAGCGTTTTTCAACCACAAGCACCTTGACGCTAACATTTGGCGGCAATTTGATGGGAGCTCGATAATATTGGGCTAGCGTTACGAGCAGGTGAATAATTTCAACCAAATTTTTGCTATGGATTCCATCCACTGACCATCTGATTCGTGCCCAACGCGCTTGAAGAGATAAGATACGATTGATTGTATCAAGAACTGTGCGCAGTTTATACTTTTGAACAGTCTCATTTTGGGTAACCTCAATGATGTCCAGCTCAATCTGATGCAACTTTTCTATTAGTTTGCCCAAAATTTGTCCATCATACAAATCACTCTGAATATCTCTAACAATAATCCTCTGCTGGGCGAGCTCATCATTGATCCAATTTGTCAACGAACTAACTAATTCCTGATACTCAGGTTGCTGTCTCGATTGCTCCTCAATGAGAGTTCTCGTCTCACCTTCGCTGAGTAGCGATTCGTCCAATTCATATTGAAACGAGCGCTCCTGTTGATTGCCATCAATTGCATGCATTCCTTCGGCATAAATGTCCTCTGCCTCAACTTTCTTCTTACCTTTGGAGTAGATCTCTGGGTCTGCAAGTGTGGGCGGCGGCTTGATTGGCAGCGGAGGAATTCCGCTTGAGATGGGCCCCGTTGGAGCCGCTTTGATGCCAGATAGTTTGCGCGAAAATTTCGACCACTTCGCTCGTCTTCGCAAGGTTCCGAAGCGCTCGAGCAGGTTACCTAGGGCACTTTCGCGGCCAGACCGGCCGGACTCGCTGGCGGTCGAGTAGGGGCCCTTAAAGCTGGTTGCCGCATAATGTTGCGATTCGCCATTTGTCAAGGGCATTGGTTGCTTGTAGTGAGCTAGCTCGCTCGGGCTTGCAATGGAGGCAGGTGCGTAGATTTGACCCGGCCTCTGAGTGGCACTCTGATTTGTGTACTGAGGCTCTCGTTTTATTGGGGCAGGATGGTTGCCAAGTGAAGAGTGATTGCGCTGGACGGACAGATTCAACTCCTGGCGCCGCTCTTGTTGATGCTGTCTCGCTCTCCTGAGGTCGATTCTCCCCAGAGTTTGCGACCTAAACGAGCCCAGCTCGCCTGGACCAGATTGGATAGGTTTGGGGGGCGCTGGCTGGAGGGGCGCCGGCTTGCGTATACCGTTTCCATGCTCAGCATGGTTGGCGTGATTCACTCCGTTGGTCCAGCTTTGGTGGGTTCTGTTTTGGCGCGAAAAGGGCGACGACAGAATCATAACTACCAAAATACTATTCGCTCTCTCGCTTACACAAACTTACTGAACACAATCAGTTTGCAGCAAAATCATCGATTGCTCTCGTTTGAAGTGTTCAAACTTGCAACAGGTGGGAGAGGATCTTGAACTTGGAATTAGATGAAGTTGTCGACAGGAAAACCAATGACAGGCAGTCTGGCAGACAAAGATTGATGGGAGCGAGCTGGTCCCTAAGCTGTTTGAACTTTTTCCCTCCTCCTCGGGATGAATTCGGATAAATCCATCCAAAGAGCGAGTAAACCTAGCTAGCTGGTCAGCAGCTCTAGCTTGGCCAATGAGACAACTTCGTCCGCCGCTGAAGCATGAGCAAAATTTTGATTGGCTTCCATGAACTTGCGGCCGGCAAGAGAAGCAACTTGGCAGACAAGTTTCTTATCTCTCGCTTCCACCCGCTTAATCTTTCGCAAATAAACTCACTCGTTGCAACTCTCTCCCTCTTGCTCTTGCACTGTCCCTATCGCTGCTTAGATCGTCCGCTCAACACCAACATGCCCAGGTGACACTCGTCTCAGCCAATGGCAAGCTCAAGCCCTCCTCGCTCGCTTGACCACTATTGTCGTAGGTGAAGTTATTATTTTTGGCAAGCTAATGTTCTAACACCATTAGTTCGCTTACTTGCTTGCTCGCTAACTCACTCGTTTGCCTACCAGCTAGTTCGCGCGAGTCTCTTGAATCTCGCAACTGGAGAGCAATTGCCAATACTGTGCAGCTCTCTGCCTCTTTCGCCGGAGCAAAATTGCAGCTCCAACGCGAGAATCCGACGAAAAGATGGGCAATAAAATCAGTTTAGATCAACTGAGCCCGCAAGCTTAGCGGCAGACCATTGCTGGCGCCTCCAGGACCCTTTGGCCGCTCAATGGTACTCGCGCCAGCTAGCTAGCTCGCCTGCCCAATTGGCTATTCAGGCCTCGTTGGTTGGGCTTGTTGCGCCACACAATGGCGGCCGCCGTGGAGACTGCAACCCAACGCCGGGATCTGCGCAACTGCCAATCTGCACTGCTGGCCAAACTCGAGCGCTGGGGCTGGCCGCTGCCGATTCAGCTTTGGGCCTGAGCCCCTCGGTTGCAGCAGCGGCAGCCGCAGGTTCTTTCCCTCCTCCACTTCTCTCGCTCGCTTGCTCGCTCTGGCTCCAAAACGCGTGGGTGTTGCCAATCCTATTCGTTTAAAGTTGAGGGAATGGCAAAAACAATAATAATAACGATGATGATAATAATAATAATTCAATTCCGACGGACGAAGTTGTGATTCAAACCATTGCAAGCTTGCGCTCTGCCGTCCAAGCTGGGCTCGGCTCCTCTTATCGCTCGCGACCTCAGCCTAACCTCCTCCTCCTCCTGATGCCCTCTCGCCGGCCGGATGTTGCAGCCAACCCAAACTGGGCCGAGTGAATGCGATTTGCTTAATTGCGCTCGTCTTGAACACGCAGGTACTGGCGAGAGTGGCAGCTTGTGCCTGCCGGCTTACTCTGAGATGATGAGTTTTGCGGCCTCAATGTTTTGTTTGCGCCTCCTTCGGCTGGAAGCGAAAGCCCGAGAGCCAGACGAGCGCTCAACTAACCAATTCGGCGCCGGGCATTGTAAAATGTTTTGTTTACACACACTAAGGCTGAATAGACCCTCAGCCAGCTCGCGACCAGAGTGAAATGACCAAAATTGCGGCCAAACTCTCGAGCCAACGAAATCGGCGCTGCTAGTTAGCAAACAAATTAAACAAAACAAAGCGAAACAAATCCCCGCGAAATCAGTGAACCAGGATGCTGGCAACGTTCCTCGCTGCTTCAAATGTGAGCCACCCAGGTAGGGCGAGTAGAGGATCTGTTCCGGCGGCCAAAGAAGCAATGCAGAACAGGATGGGGCTTCGGCGCAAACAAGTGCGAGCGCGCCCACCGACGTGCGTGGCCAAATTGCGGCAGCGGCAGCCCCCTAATGGCCCATGAACTCAGCACATCCGCGGCCGGCCATGGCAAAGAGCAAGGCCGGTCGGCCGGCCTCAAGATGGCCTCCATTCTCTTGTAGCGGCGCCTGTTTGGCTTGGCCGTCGACCAGCGAGCCGGCACATCTGGCCACAATCAGGCAAGCGAAATTCAGTTTACAGTTACCACATTCTCGTTGGCAGCTCGACAACTTTGCCGCCGCCGCCGCCGCCGCAATAGGAACTCGACCAGGGAGGCTCGGCACGCATCGATTGTGCATGGAGCTCGCGGGCGCCCACTAAACTCTGAGAGCATTGAGACTTGTGATCAAACCATCATAAGCCGCCCGACGTGCTTGTTTGGGTCAAAAATCCGGGCCCAAACAAGCGGCAACAGCGGCTCTCAAACAAAAGTTTAACCTCCCATCGGCCAAATGAGACTGGCGCGCTGGCCATAAATCTCAAGCTTTCCCCACTCTTCCACTTGGACCAAATGTGCTAATCTGTGTGCCTTATGAGACATCTCAAATGGCCCGAATGATTTATCGTATTTATCGAATGATGAGTCGTTGGACCAAGATTGATTAGTTAGCTTGTTGGCAATGGTCTCAGTCTAACATTGTTGGCATGAGGATGCGGCCGTGGCGTCAACTCAGCGCCGACCTCCCGCCAGTAGATCTACTCGCGAAGAGTAGAGGTTGGCGGACAGTTCACAAGTATCAAGTGAGCTCATTTCAAGCCATTGATGGTCGCCTTTTGGCAAGCAATTCCCACTAGCGATAACAGGCAGCCATTTGAAAGATAGAGAGAGAGAGAGAGAGAGAGAGAGGGATTGTCGTCGTTTGATGGCTCAAAGCAAGCCGATGTACCTGTACAGCAGCTGATGGTCAACGAGCAGCCTTGGCAGCGCACGAAATGGTCGAATTCGGAGAGCAAGCAAGCGCACAACGTCCCCATTGCAAACATTCTATCCTTTACCCACACTAGCCTACCTATTCAACCTGTTGATGGATGCCGCAAGTTGTCCAATTTATCTTCCTTGAAGAGGCAAATTTATGATATTAATTTCGAGCAAGAACCTGCTGATCATGGAGTCCAGTTTGAGAGATCAATTAACGGCTCATTTGAGAGAATTCAAGAGATTGAAGGCAGACAGACAAGTTAGCCAGAATGAGGGTTTGACAATCTCCACAGTCCCTTATGGAACAGCTGGTTTCAGGGCAAACGCAGCCCAAATTGAGCATCTGTTCTACAATATTGGACTCGTATCTGCACTCAGAAGTCTTCAATCTCGTAAGAGCGTGGGCGTCATGATAACAGCCTCACACAACCCCATCCAAGATAATGGGGCGAAATTTATAGACAGCAATGGCGAAATGCTTGATTCTCAATGGGAGCCAATCGTTGAGAAATTTTGCAACACTCGAGAAGTCGATGAAATAATTGATCAGCTCGAGGTTCTTGTTGAACAACACAAAATTGATACATCATCCGAGAACAAGGGTCGAGTTTTAATTGGTATGGACACCCGGCCATCAAGCGAGGCTTTAGTTGATCTAGTTAAACAAGGTGTGCAGGCTTGGTCGCCCATTGCGGAGTTCGTCGATTATGGGCTGATCACAACACCTGCTTTGCATTACTTGGTTGCGGAGTCGAACAGACTAACCTCAGTGCTACTATCACCGCAAATCTACTACGATAAACTAGTTAACGGTCTAGTATCTATGTTCGGCGACTCAAAAACCACCCACCAATCGTACTCGCCTGAGCAGTTGGTCATTGATTGTGCTAACGGTGTTGGGATCGAGACATTGAATTATCTCTGTAAGAATAATGAATTCTCAAAACGATTGCCTCTACGGTTGATCAACACTGGTGATGGAATCTTGAACAAGATGTGTGGAGCTGATTATGTCAAGACGAAGCACCTGCCACCAATGGGTGCCGATGAGGTGAACTTTAGGTACGCCTCTCTTGATGGGGATGCTGATAGGGTTGTATACTTTTATCTCGAAAAGTCTACCCCCCAAGTTCTGGAACTTAATCTTTTAGACGGTGATAAAATAATGGCTCTCTATGCTCTGTACTTGAAAGAGGCAATCAAAAAGAGTGGTCTTGAATCAAAATTGACCATTGGTGTTGTGCAGACTGCCTATGCAAATGGAGCAGCGACTGATTATATAACTAGGGTGTTGGGTCTTAAAGTCGACTGTGTTGACACTGGGGTTAAAAATCTTCATAAACAAGCGCTTAATTACGATGTAGGAATCTACTTCGAGGCCAACGGTCATGGAACGATTTGGGTGTCCCAAAACGCGAAAGAAATGATCATGGAGGGCGCGAATGGCACCAAAGACCTACAAAACTTGCTTGCTATTCTAAACAATTATACAGGCGATGCAATATCAGATATTTTAGTCGTTGAAACTATCCTGAGATACTTCGATTGGGACATAAAGCAATGGCATAAACTTTACTCAGATAGACCAAATTCGCTCATCAAGATCGAGGTTCCGAACCGAGATCTCATCAAGACCAAGGACGCTGGAAGAATCTGCACGGAACCAACCAATCTTCAACCATTGATCGATTCTACAGTTTCAAAATATGGATCAGATTCTAGGGCATTCGTCAGGCCGTCAGGAACCGAGGACGTAGTGAGAATATATGCAGAATCTAGCGATCAAGGCTCAGCGGAAGAGCTAGCTAACGATATTGCTGAACTGATCAAAAAAGAGTTATTTCCTGTGACACAAGATTGAATTCAATTAGCTTTCCATTAAAAATCCACCAGAGACTATAGCTTGCATAGTGCAAGCTTTTCAGTTATCACCATTCAACATTCTATTCCTCTTTCAATAAGCATGACATCTCTGATTGCGGACATGAGAAGCTGAAACGGTCTGGCTCCTTGAGGGCAACAAATCAAAAAGACCCGCAAATTCGTGATAATCTTTGTTTTCGTGCGCGATTTTGAATGACCGTCACTCACTGAGTGGTTGGACTATCTACAGATCAAGCATCGATATCAAAAGTTTCATCAAAAATGGACGCTCGCATATGTTCTTGGCTGTCTTGCTTAAAATATCGTGCGTCGCCATCCACGGATGAACCAATCCAGCGGGCGTGATCATGCTTGACCCCCCAGTCTCATGTTAGTGCTTGTCGTTTTCGCTTTCGGCCGTCGCGCACAGTTCATTAGCGAGGCAATCATTTTCCTTGCTCTTCTTCTCGAACTTATTTAGGCCGAGATCGTGTCCGAGAAGGCACCATGGTAGCGATCAAGGCTCCCACGACAACTAATTAGTCTTTTGAGGAAAACTAATGAAAGGCCATATGTTCTCGTCGGATCAAAGACCACGTTGTTGGAAATAAAGCGGTCAATCGACCCGCAGAGCAGTATGCAATGATTGTATCTGTCCTTAGTTTCTCGAACTGGGCAGACTGGCCCAAGTATAGAAACTCAGCATGAATAGGCATTCTGGTAAAAACTCTTAGATCTAGGTGAAGTTCCGAGTCTCCTCTCAGGACGAATTCGTATCTTTGCCGTGTTGTTTCACTCGTCATTGAACTGCTGAATGGTCGCGGTAGATTCACAAGCGAGGGTCGCATCCGGCGGAGGTCGACCGATTGCGCGACGCGAATCCGACGAGATCTAAGAAAATTGGCAAATTCTCCTCTATGATATTCAGAACAAGGTTGGAACTAGCAGACGACCCGCCCTAATCTGATTACTCGTATGTGACATATTGAATACTCCAATACGATATAACATTTCGCTTCGGAGTTCAAAGTCGAATTCTGCTACCGAAAGAAAACGTTTGGCTCTACAAATAATTCCAAAACGACTCTGGTTAAAATTGCACCTGAAACGCAAACTAATTACTCAAATCTAGCCTCATTTTGGTCAGTTCTTTCCCATACATTCAAGTCGATTTAATGTTCTTAACGATTGTATGCCGCCATGCTTATAAAGCTTTACAACTTTGGACAAGATGTTCAGTTTCTCATTTCGAACTTAATTCGCACTGGGTCGTATTGGTTATTGAACGAAAATATTCCTTCTTCAATTTACAAACTTGATCATATATCTTGAGCGCCGGCCCTAGTTTTATTTTGAGACCATAGGTAAAATCGGTGCGTTGCATCAATAACAGTGAAATGCCATCAACAGATTGCGTCTTAAATAATTCGGCTTCATTAGAGAATCCCTTTGATAGAATATATTCAGCTACCTCATCCGGAGTCCATGAGTCTAAGCGGGGTAGCTTGTTACTATCGTCGATAGTAGGCTTACTAATTTCAATGTTGGGTTCAGGGTTAATGGCATTGTTAGCATTAATATTGCTACCGCTACTACTTATGCTACTACACTTCGATCCACCCTGTTTAGGTGCCTTTCTCTTGTTTCTATTTGATGTTGTGGGTGTTGATGATTCAGTTGTTGCATTATCATGCTGCTGTTGTTGTTGTTTAGGGTTCACAGAACGATTTTTCTGGCTGGTTGGTTTTTGTCTCTTAGACGATTCAACAATTTTCTTATATAAACAACACTGACATCCGCCGTCAATATCGTGCGGCGTCTTATTTGAACACTTTCTACAATATCTAGCTTCGAAAACGTCTTGCTCATCCTGCTGTCCACGGGCAGAGTCTGTAGTTGAACGTCTATTTGATGATCTAGTGGCGGTTGAAGTTGAGAAAGAATCGTAATCGTCCCTATTTGACCTTGCGCCTTTAGTTAAATCGATGCAATGAAAATCTAGGAAGTATCTATTCTTTTGTCGAACTCTTCTATTCCTACCTAATAGGGACAGTCTGTCAAAATGTGAGTCATCTTGATTATCCTGAGCAGATGGGGACTTTTCTTTATCCACTTTGTCGCATTCCTCGTCCTTCTCCTCAACTTCCTCCTTCTCCTCGTCGGCATCTTGATCGTCTCCTCTATCATTATCACTCTGCTCTCCAGTTTCGAGTTCCTCTTTAACCTCCAAAATTTGGCTCCCATCTGAATGTTTAATCATCTCGTGATTGATTTCAGTGTGGACTCCATTTGAAATTTCCTTGCAATCTGATGAATCGATATGATTTTTAGGAACAGCTATGCCGCTCTTGTCAGTGGTTTCTTCGCTTGGCTCCTGTTCATTTTTGCATGAAATGTTCGTCTCCTCATGAGTTCCATTCACCTTGATGCACTCCTCTTGCTTTAGATTGTCCAAGTCTTTAACTTCCGACTCCATTATGAGTTGAAATGAAAACTTACGAGCGCAAATAATTACCTAAGATCTGGTTAGACTTTGTTGCTCTCTCCGGTTTGGTTCGTGTAAAATGTATTTCCCCCGAATAATCCGCTTTACACATACAGTATTGCTATGTAATTCTGCCTCGCAGCGAACGACCAATAGGCATTCGGGCGAGCGTACAGTCAGAGGCTAAATAATTTTAGACCAAAACTGTTTCTCCAAGTTTGACCAGTTGAGTGGCAAACATTGGTTACTGAATTCAATGAATTGAGTAAAATTCGTTTTCAGTCTGACTCCAACAGGGGCGCTTTATTAACTACGTCCACGAGGATGAGCACTTGTTGTATACCGGGATGCAACATCACTCTTGGCCGACTATCGACAATTCCTCCAATAAGTTGTGTCTTGAGCAGTCTACTTATTGGATTCCTTATCCCACAGCTAGAGTTTGTTCAGAGCTAGGCACTTGGGCGTGACGATATCCTTTCGTTAGGCTGCGAACTCTTTCAAAAATCCAAAGACTCGGCAATGTAACCAACGAAATGAGCTAGATACCTCGAATCTGTTTTTCCATCTACCTCTGCCCAAACTGATCTCGTGGCGAGTGAAAATGGGTTTCCTTGTATACGAACCACAATCCAGCTCCCCAGATGAAGAACGAAGTGAATCCTGATACTAATCCTACATGCAGCGACTTCCATGATGGATAGTCAGTGGTGCTTGGAACACAGGTTACGCCAGCTAGATTCTCAAATGCTGCGCTGGGGCAGATTACTTGCTTCAGGTTATCATAAGTGGCAGTGCTTTTGAGTAACGAGACCCCCGAGCTAAAGGATGAGGATGCAATGAACCAGAATAAACATAGTATCGCAGATATGATGAGATCTGCAACTGGCCAAACTGGGATTGAATCATAGGTGCTTGAGAACAACAAATAGACAACCAGAGCAGCGGACGCATAGAGTAAGGACAAGACTCCAGTCATCACAAAGAATTGCGGTGATCCACTTAAGGAAGACACATGATGATAGGTATAATTGTATCCGGGGCAAGTGTTAATCACATCTTGTTGTCCAAAATCGAATGGATAAGTGATGATCAGCTTGGGCTTGATAGATATCACAGGGGCTGGAGTGACGGGAGCCGGTGATGGCGCAGGTGCAGGTGCAGGTGCAGGTGCAGGTGCAGGCGCCGGATTTGGTGCTGGAGATGGGGTTGTTGGTGTGGGACAGGTTATATCAATGCCGACTGTGGTATAAAAATCGACAACTGTTGAGAGGGCGATGATGGCGAAGAAAAGTTGAAGCCACCGCACCATGCCTCTCGGCTCCTTAAATACAACTCGAGTATTCATGTTTTGTTGTAGATTATCGATATCCATGGCCTCAATTTGTTATTGCCGGCTCCAATTGACTCTAGTTTATGACGCTATGACCTTCCTACGAGAATGCAGCCTAAATTCTCCCTTCTCAAACTTTAGATCTCTAAATGCCGTCAAATAGAATTGATTGGTGGCGTTGCCAACAAGGGTTGAATGAAGAGTGATTCATTGGCCGGCGGCTATGGATGGTTTCGGTTCGAGGGGGGAAGAGCGTGAGAGAATGACAGGGTGTGAGACCATCAAGTAGCGAGAGGGGTGGAATTGTTATCTTTCCTACGATCTAGCCACAAAAAACAGAATCTATCAGTGCATTCGAGTAAAAATTTTATGGACTCTCTCCCTCTCTCGACGAACCTATGGATTTCAGGATCGAACCGCATTGCGTGTAACAATGCCTATCTATCAGCAACGCCAATAAGACTGCCACCTCTTTGTCGCTTACTATGGAATTGCTCCTACGTCTGGCTCGAATATGTTAATTAGGCTTCTGTCGAACGCCAATATTTACTCGGGATATGTGCTGTATCGTCGTGTGGGCGGAAGAGGCCCTCTAAGGTGATCTCGATGCCCAACAACCTATGAGAGTTATCGTGTTCTCCTCATACTTATGATTCACTGTATTCATTGGAACGATTCCTCATGAACGGATTTTTCGTGACTCGAGCATGTAGAACGCGCCAAGAACGAGCAGAGGTGTTTCAGGTGCAATTTTAAGCCCTTGGAGGTGGAACCGGCATATGGCTAGCAGCAGCAGCAGCACCGGGCTATTCTGACCGTGATGAGGAGGCCACCTAATCCTTACACGTGGTGCCGCGTTCTCTGCAACAGTTGGCCTAATGGACCACTTTTAACGATGTGATGAGATTCAATCCGACAACCAATTTCAAGTCAATCTTAAGTGATAAACACAAATACTCACGAGCCAGCCCAAGATGCCTGGACAGCGACCGATTTTAGCAATGAGTTTTATCGCCTCTCTAGGCATAACATTCGAGGTGCTAGCGTGCACTTTTCCTAAGGGAAATGGCAACTTCTGGCCTCTAATAGTATTTATATTTTACATCTTACTCCCGATACCCACGATCATCTCCAAAAGAATAATGAAGGAAACCATGATAGGCGTAAACGATGGGGGCCCTGCCAAGGTGAGAGATTACACGTTGTTTTTGACAGCTGGTATTATAGTTTCTAGTGTGGCCCTTCCCATAATTATGGCCCGTAGTCCTGCAGAGGGACCAATCGTAAGTAGACACAATATTTGGAACCATAGGCTTAATATTTAGAACCCTAACATCAAGGCCTTCCTCCCCTTAGATTGCAACCATCTCATGTTTTCTTGTCGAAGTAGGAAATCTGCTGTGCTATTCTACAATCGGCTTGTTTTGCATCTACTTTAAGCCTCTCGAGGTTATATAATCTCTCACTGCGAATTCATTCCAAGAATCTGTGGCCAAATATTCATCAGAAAAACTATACAAAACCATGACAATATTTAATCGATGAAATTGATCTTTCCAATAACAATCAGGAACAATCTCAAGAATCTAAGGAAGTACCGACCAAGGAAATGCAAGGTGAAATTTATTTACTCGTCCGCTTCTTGAGGGCAAATAAAACTCCTTCCTTCACTGTGATTCGTGAATTGCACAAAAATTGCGTTTCAAGTTCCGTTAGGATTCAATTAGCTCCCCTGTTCAGAGTCTCTGTTGGATCCACTCTGAAATTGGCTGACTAATCGCCAGTCATCATCTCCATAAACTCATCAAAATCAACGGTGCCCGAACCGTCCGTGTCTATCTCGGCAATCATCTCGTCAAGCTCGTCATTGGTCAGCTTATCATCTAGGGCTCGCAAGATTTCACGTAGAGCACTTGTTGGTATATAACCATTGCCCTCCTTGTCGTACATACGGAAAGCCTCGCGCAATTCCTCTTGCATGGCCTCTGTATCCTCCTCTACCAGAAACTTGGCTGTCAGGGTTAAGAACTCATCGAATTCCACCTCACCAGAGCCTAGGAGATTAGGACATATTTTATTCAATATTAGCAGGTGATCAACTGGCTGGTGCTTAATCAGCTGGTAGCTAGTTGGAAACTTACCATCGGCGTCTATCTCTTTTATAAGAGCTTGCAGCTCTTTCTCCTCAAAACTCTGGCCCAGTGTCCTCAATATGGTTGAAACCATGTTGGTGTGGATGCAGCCGCGCTTTTCCCTATCGAACATGTCGAAGGCCTTACGCAACATTTGCACTTGTTCCTTAGTTAATTCTTCGACGGACATTTTGAAGCTTGTTTGACCTTTGTTCACTTGTTAGATTGTTTACTTCAGGCTACTCAAGCTCCCGTCGATAAGCTTTTGTTTCTATCGATCGGCCTACGAGATTATAATTCCTCTGAAAATCGAGATTGTTCATCTGAAAATGTTCGACCCCAGAGGCTGGAACTTTGCCCAAGTTTTGTGCGCCTATGGCCGCTGTAGCCTAGCTTTCCTTGAAATTAGCGCTTTCAGCAAAGCATCGAGGGGAGGAAGCGCAACAAGGAGCATGGGAGAGAAGCGCCTCCGAGTTTCAGCTGCGGACCCCGCCTAGGACAGAGCCCCTGCACCATATCCATGAGTGCTCAACTCCCCCCTTCAAGCCATCTAAACGATAGTGGCGTTCCTCTAGGACGGATGCCAAGTCCTTATTAAGTAAAAGAGGTTAGGCTTGCATTCGTTGCCGTGCTAAATAAGGTATGGGGAACGCTGATTCCTGGCACTCTACTTGGAGGGTCTCGCGCAGGCGCCAACTCAATCAACTCTCAAATCGGAGTCACCCATGGATGGGCTCGCGCCCTTCTGTCCGGGCATTTTGGAGATTATTACGCAATGATGAAAGCTTTAGACTCGAAACCAGGACACTCGACATGGTTTCAGCGCTCGATGCAATCTGGTGATTGAGCCTTTGGGGAATGGTTTAGCGCAAAAACACAACGGTTCTCAGGAGTGGGTCTGAGCCTTCGTTTTTCGAAACGATGAACTTAGTGTTCAGGTGTTGGTGATGTCGTGATAATGTTGCTCCTCGTTCACTAATGGCTTTCGCTTCTGCATGAGCTCAAGCTGAAACAACCATGAAGAATCTGGCCTAACCATTAACTTGGTATTCACGATGTCGCCGAGGGCAACCATTGCGCGACGAATTGAGCGGGCAATTTGTCAGCGCTCGATGGGCAACCAAAACATATCTAAGAAGATGAAGCCAAGCCAACAGACAGTCTTGCTCCTCAGCTCCTTGATCATCATCTTTGTTCCGACGAAATCTAGCGCAAACGCGCTCGAACCACTAGGCAAGGATGTCGACCGTCTGAGGCAAATGTTTTCCAGCAGTAAGAAACTGGCGACGGACAGCTTGCATGAGCACCACTTGTTTCGGCAACTGCATCAAAGTACTTACAAGAATGAGAGATCTAATTCTAGCAATAAGCACGACAGCTCCTCACCTAAACAGAGGGGGGATTCCAAGAGTGATGGACACAGAACAACAAATGATTCGAGTAACAAGGATGGCTCAAGTCGGGCAAGATTTGGCGATAAAGACAGCGAACCAGACAACGTTTTGGGAGAGGGAGGTCAAGTAGAGATCGGTAAAAACAAAGCCTCTGGCTTACATAGCGACGCCCGGCAGTCCTCCCTATTTTCGGGCCTTAAATCCCCATTCAACCCAACATTTCCGACCTCCCTAGGTGCGAATCCTCTCATGAACAATCTGTTACACCCGCCAAGTTTCCCTACACTCCCTTCACTTCCTACATTCCCTCAAGCTACACCGAAACCCCCACGTCCACCCAAAAGTTCTGTCATAGGAAATAACGGTGGCTCCATGGCTCTGACCAACGACAATGTTGTAGTCGTCAACGTCCTCTCAAACAACTACTGACGGCAGACCGCATGCAAGAAACATCGTGGAGGCGATTTTTAGATTTGAAAAAACAGACCAAATGACAGAGGTAGGATGAAACGGGAGTGGAGTTCGCGGGGCTTCCAATCGCCTCATTAGCACCATAGCTCCTTTTGCTTCGAGACGAATCGACCACATCACCTAACGTTTTGTTCAAAATGATTCATCAACTCCAGATCTCCGGATAACAATAATAGTCGTTGGGATTTGAGGCGGTTTTGGTCAGGATTGTAGACAATGGATAAACTTGGGTTAAATATAAAACAAGCTAAGCCGAGCTGAGGCATGTTATTTATCTGTTCCTAATTCTGTCGCAGAAACAAACACTATCCTCTCGGTGACAGACTCGTGGCGCGCGTGCGCATTATAGCTTCAACACGTTGAAAAAACAGTTGGCGGGATAGGTTCGTTTTATCCACAAAACAGTTTTGTACTTCGATTTATAAACATAAAGTGCGTCCTTTCATCATTATTGATCTCCCGAGCATTTCTATTTGCTTGTCCTGACGAACCTCCTTAATCTGGAAGCCAATAATCCAACCGCGTTAAGACGAGATGGCTTTGCCCTTCGATGGGACGGCAAACGAGTTTAAATTGGACAACCCTCCGACAGACTGCATCCAAAGCGTCAAGTTTGGACCCACTAACAACCAGCATCTCCTAGTATCTAGCTGGGATTGTACAGTCAGATTATACGACGTTAACGCGAATCAACTTAAGCTACAATACAACCACGAGGCGCCTGCTTTAGATGCCACCTTTCAGGGTAACAATAACTGCTGGAGCTGTGGAGCTGATTGCAAGGTTAGAAAATTCGACTTTGAATCTCAAATTGAGTCCGTAATTGGCCACCACAAGGATCCTGTAAGATCAATTGAGTACGTACCCGATGTAAACCTCGTCGCCACGGGCGGTTGGGACTCTCGTCTTAAGCTATGGGATCCTCGACTGTCAGACTCAAGCAGCACAGTACCAGTCGCCGACAATTTATTACCAGATAAAGTCTACACAATGGCAGTCTGTGGTGACAAGTTGCTCGTCGGAACAGCTGGCCGACGAGTTCTCATTTGGGATCTCAGAAACATGAGCCATCAGCAACGCGAATCACTCTTGAAGTACCAAATACGTTGTATCGAATCATTTGCTGATAAACGTGGCTACGTTGTGAGCTCAATCGAGGGTAGAGTAGCCGTAGAATACTTGGACCCATCACCTGAGGTGCAGAAGCAAAAATATGCATTCAAATGTCACCGTAACAAGGACCCTGCCACAGGCCTGGAAATTGTATACCCTGTGAATGCCATAAGTTTCCATCAAAAATTCAACACATTCGCCACCGGCGGCTCTGACGGATTCGTTAGTATTTGGGATGGCAAAAATAAGAAGCGACTTGTACAATTTCATAGGTATCCCACGTCCATTCCATCACTAAGTTTCTCGCCCAATGGCGCAACATTAGCCATCGCCTGCTCTTATCTCCATGCAAGTGAGGATACCGATAACCTGCGTGATATCCCTCCTGATTGTATTTATATAAGACATGTTAGCGACAGCGAAGCGCGAAACAAGAGTTAGTTTAACCTATCATTACCAATTTTATACTCTAAACGTCACAACTGTAACGGTTTCTCAACTGATGAGGATTAGATGCTCAAGACTGTGAAAGAAGTTCATGATTTACCGCCTCTCTCAGACTATTGTCTGTAGTATCACAAGATTTATTTTATTGCTTTGATGGAATGTATCATTAAAAGTGCTTCGAAATTGAGATTGCTTGAAGCCTTCTCTTGGATCGCGCCTAACGCCCCCTCAACCAATTCACTATCTTGCGCGCCTAGGTTATCAGAGCATTTATGCAAAACGTAACTGAGCTCAACTAGGAGCTCAGACGAATGAACAAAATCTATTATATTAGCTAAGGCATCTAATTGTTCACGTTGGTGCTCGTGTATATTCTCAATGTATAACCTAAGGAGATGGCGCACAATTATTGTTCTATTGCTTGTGTTTAGGGTTTCATGGTTTTCAGAATCCGCGTACAGGTTGTATATCAATAGCAAGATTTGGTCCGCTATCTGGTTTCCATTTCTCAGCGATTCTAATAATAGGGTTGGAATTTGGGTTATTGTTTGTTTTCTATCTGTCTCATCTGGAGATCTGATGTTATCAATGAGTTCTTTGATTTTGGTGTCCCCGCCAAAGGCCGCGATGGAATTTGAGATTGAATCGGATTCCATGGAACGGTTAGTTGTGTTTCAAGAGTGAGAATAATCGATTGTGTTGTACATGGAATAGTTTTGATACTCGAAGATGGTGAAAGCTATATAATTCTAACCTAAAGCTAGAAGCCATCATGATAATGACAGTCTTCTGTGCAAGACACCGGCTAGTGCACAAAATTTATATTTTTACGCACAGAGCGCGTGCTCGCTGCATTCGTGAGTTCATTAGGCTTGCCAGCTAGAGGGGAATCCTTGATCCAGTTCTGAGACAGGTAGCCTAATCTAATGCAAGCTCGCACCCGCCATGTATTCTAGCGACTCTCATGACCTGCTTACGGTTGGAGTTGTCGGAGATCCAACGACAGGGTTCTCGATCAAATGAAGTCATCTCTACTGGTCGAACCAAACCTGAGCTCTTCATCGCGATCGATGGGTTTGCTAGACCTATGAGTTCATGATTTCAGACTGGAGTCTCACTCGAGACTGAGAAGACTATTTTATGGTATTAAATTTAGTTTTGTCGGGAAAAGAGACACAAAAGTCGGAAACGACATATCTAGACGCCGTGACTCGCTAGGGCCGGGTCAGGATGTATCGTCGGCTACACAAGATATAAAACTACGACAGCCTCGATCACACCGGCCAAGCGCTCTTAGTCGCTCCAAACACGCTAGTTATGCTTTGTTGGAGCCACGTAACTAGATTAGATCGTAGAAATAGAATCCTCTATGCGCTTCGAGCGTTTGAGCCAGATCGCCACCTCAATAAGGGTTGGGATGGGTCAAAACCCATCGCATTTAATGTTCCTGCCCCACCAAACGGCTCAATGAGTGAAGTTTTCTTGGGTGGCGGGCAGCTTATATGCTCGAATTTGTTGATGCTATCGATTGTAATGCAGAGCATGAGATTTAATAACGGACTGCTGCACGGCACATAGGACAGTTGGCCCTCACAGAAGGCTATGGCGGAAGGAGGTTAGTAATTATATTTCAAACTTTTACCCCTATCTGGTGCATGAAATAAAGCTTACCTCTTTGAGCCAGCGCAATATACATTCTGGGTGAAATTTGTGCCCGCAATCCAAGATTATCTCTCGGAAGCCAGCTTCCTCGAGACAAATAGGACATTCATCAGCTTGATCGTTGGTGGAACTTTCGCTTGCTGATTCACTAAATGAAGCCTCTTCGGTGCTTTCGCTTGGAATCGTGACTTCACTTGGTTGTTCTATTTGCTCTATCAAACGAGCCAGTTCCTCGTCTTGTAAATTCTCGGCCACATAATTTCGCGGGTCTCCAGCGATAGAGTCATATGTTTCCCGTTGTAATCTTTCCAGGATTGCATTGTACTCGTCATCGCTGACCACAAAGTCGCCATGGCTATGGTTCGGTCTTGTGATTGAACTTTGTTCCGAGTTTGTGAAGCGTCCAACTACGCGGACTGAGGTCTCGTTGGAAATTCCGGGCTGATCCGTGGGTAGTGTGGGCGCACTCAGAGCCGAGCCCACTGCCAGGTAGAGAAGGAGAAAACTTATAAATTTTGGGTTAAACATTTGAATGGTCCCTCGATCTGCTGATTCAGATATTCGACAGGTTGCTAGTTATCAAAGGAGTCAAGGTCGTACGCCAAGCTAAGTCCTTAGGATGTTTGCTGTCCACTTGCATAGCCCAATGTCTCAATGCAACGACATGGATCTAGGTCGTACGTGGCGGGCAGATTCACCGCCCTTGATTTGCTTGTACTCCAACGACTCCCGTGAAGCAAGGGGATCTGATAGCCAAAACTCGTTTTGTTTAGTTACGAGTCCGATGAGCTTTCAGAGCTCGACAAAGGCATCAAATGCTCGATAATGCGACCGTGTCATAACTGATCGGATTTGTACCCTTATCGGTCGCTTTAAATCATGGGCCTTTCAACGTTGCATCTCGTTGCGAATCGGAGGTTTTCCCAGGAAAAATTGCGACAGTTTGCAACTTGATCGTGGCTAAAAATTCAAGTTTTAACGCGACTAACCGCTTAGGCTCAATCTAAAACCTGGTCAAGGATTAGCCAGTGTGACATGGGCTAATTTTTCGACCATTCTATCGCATGCGGTCCACATGTGGAGGTAGCGCAGTTCGCCAGCTTCAGGGAGCCCACAGAATAGAAGATCTGGCATCAGGTAGCAGTCTTTGAACTGAGCAACATTGGCATTGGCATTAGGTTAATGACAATCCACTATGGAAAATAAATACCATTGCACGTCAAGCGCGCTCCTATCTTGTTCCCACTAGCCACTGCGTCTTCCAGCTGATACAGATGAAACGTTCGAGACGTTTTATTCGTGGACTATTCGGTTCACGAGCAATGACCTTGAGTGGGATCGAGCGAGGGGGCCGAGGGTTAGCGCTTGTCATATAACAAGCGCGCGCCATTAGGAGGCCAACCCGGCAAAGGGCAAACCCTCGCCAGTAACGTCTATTTTTCGCCTCCCCAAACTGGCAGGCAGTTGCATAAGCAGACAGGCAAGCCGCCCGTGAGAGGAAACGGCGGCACCAGCCTCGTAAATCCGCGAGAGTTTCCTCTCGGCGCCATGATCGTGTTGCAACTTGCAAGCCCGCGATGCGTGAACGAGATAATGGAAATGAAAACCAACCCTCCGCTTGCTCCCAATGCTCGTGGTGCTCGAGATTCTGCAAGCCGTTTGGCGATCGGCCGTCTTTCAGGCAAGCAATTCGTTTCCCTCCCCCGATTGCATACATCACACGAACATGGGAATAGATATTGGCCGGGCAAACGAGCAACGAGCCCAGGGAGCTGAGAGCCATTCACCTGAGCTTGGCTTGCGCGTCCGCTAGCTGACAGTCTTGCTGGCTTGCCGAGATAAGGAGCATGGAGAGGAGGGCGGAGATAAGACAATTTTCAGGCCGCCGACTCTCCGGATGCTCTGGCGGACGAAATCCGTTCGAGCGTCGCTTGCAATGAGGGTCTAGGCGCTCGCAATTAGCGTAGCCCGCGGGCCTCTGATTGATTGGAGGCCAGGTAAAGTTGCGCACAGGTAAGCGTTAATGTGAGCCAGCGAAATTGGCTGAACGCGAGTGGGAGCAATGCGACGGGAGTGCGTCGCCGTGATGAGCTGTCCACTGCCACTGCCACTGCCACTGCCATTGCCGCTGCCGCTAACGACAAGGACAAGGACCACGACGACAACCACGACGACAAGGACGACGAGTTGCCTGCACTGTGGAGGCATGAAAAATGGGCACCATTGTGGCTGAGGGGCTCTTATCTGAATGGCGTCCTCGGCGCCATTCCGCCCGCTTGCCCGGCCGCCAGCTGCAGAGAGGTGGGGCCGAATTCGCTCCAGGCTTGCCAGGCCCAACCGTCGGCTCGCATGGCCCAATTTCTCAGGTAGCTTCGGCGGCGCGAAGTGGGCGCTCTGCACTGATAGCCGGCTTGTCGTTTGTCTCGTCAGCGAGCCTGTTTTTGATAATCTAGCCGAGCATGCAGGTGGCTGGATTAGCCGGCCACTGGAACCAAGGCGCTGGCCAAGGAGCGCGATAACAGACTGTGCAACGGACTGGCCAAACCCGAAAGCGTCCACTCCTTCAGGGGGACTCGCTTTTGAGGAAGCAGCTGGACTGTGCAGCTGTGACTAGCGGTCACAGCCAGTCGCCGGTGGCCACCAGCGCCGCCGCGAGTTGCGCCCATCGATGAGCTGGGCGCGAGCGCTCGCAAGCCGTGGAAGCTGCGAGCACAAAGGGCGAGCTTGGCGTAAACAAGCCGCCCAAATCGATTCCGTCCGGCCACTTCCGTCGCCAGCAGCAGCCGAGTTCATCGATCAGGCTCCAGCATCGTTAGCGCGCCGCCAGCTCCAGCTCCAGCTCCAGCTCGAGTTCGGCCCTCCGGCTCGGCCAGCTTGGCGCGCTACTTTTGGGCCAGAGCGGATGGAAGTTTACAAGATAGTTAGGACAAGATTTGATTGAATGGCCTCTTGCTCGGCTGGCCCTTGAATGGGCGCCAACAAGCCGAGTGGATTGCAGACAAGCGAGCGCCAAGCTCGCTGCGAGATAAAATCTGGCCCCCGAATGTTTGGCAGCCAAGTCCAGCGATCGAGATCGAGATCGAGATCGAGATCTTTGGCCCATCGGGCGGAGTCAAGCCCAAGCGGCTGGCTGGCTGGCAGGCTGGCCGCTCGAAGTCTCTCGAGTTTGAGTTTGAGTTGAGGCTGGGCTTTGAGTTTGAGCTTGGCGTCTGTTTGTCGGCCGCCAGTTTGGCTTGGCGCGGATTCGTGCGACTTCGGAGCCGCGAGGTCGGGTTTAAGTGAGCGAGCGAGAGCTGGAGCAAAGTTCCGCTGAGGAGGCGGACAAGGAAACAACACGAACAACTAATCTCGCTTGGCCGCGCGACTCTAGCGCCGTTCGCGACCTGCGCTGCGTGCAAAGGAGCTGGCGCTTTCGCCCGCTCGCTCGCACGCAGTGATTTCCAAATTGCCGCCCAGATTTAACCAAAAACTGGGAGCCGCCAGATGCGGAATCCGATGCTAAAAGCGGGAACGCGTTCCAATGGCTTTCGCTCGGCGCTTGCATCGATCATTTGGGTTTTGGCAAAATTCAGTTGCGCGCAGAGAGTTCGCGCTCCTCTCCATAAACAATGGAGAGGAGCGCAAAGGGCTGCCCGCTAATGAGTGGCGCCGGCCAACAAACATTGGGGCCCCCAGAGCTTAGATCCGGGCGGGCGGGCGGGCGGTTTTGCGCCGCCGCCGCGTCTGGTGGGAATTGCGGCCGCCCTGAACCGTTGGACAAATATTGGGCCTGCTTTTGCGCTTGCTGCGGCCGCCAAGGGGCTGGATCAGTGCGGCGGGTTTGCACAGGCTCGCAACTTGGCCTCGCCGCTCGCACACACGCGCGGACAGGCAGGGCCGCTCGATGGCTGGCTGGCCGGCCCATGGCGTTGCAATATTGTTAAATTGAATTTCTTTCCCCGTTCGCCGCCCCTCGGCGAGCCCAGTTGCTCTGGAGAGGCTGGCTCAATCCGGTGGCTCCAAATGGACACAGTGGCGCGCTCGCCTGGCCACTGAGCCGTTAAGTTTGGGCGCCGAGAGGGGAGGAGAGGAGAGGAGAGGGCGGCGGAGTGGCAGGCAGCTTGGCGCGGCAACTTGCGCGCCCCTTGCTCGCCTTGTTAGCGTAGCCGCCTGGCTCCCGCCGAGCGACGTCAGCCGGCCGGCCGCTCACGGAGACTCGGGCGGCCGAAGGCTTCCGGGGGCCCAGAAGCGCGAAGACAAACTGGAGCGGTTGGCGGGGCGGCCGCCAGGTGGACAGGCGCGCGGCTCCCTCCTCGCTTCGTCCCCAATTCAATTGAATATTCGGCTAGCCGCCGCCGCAGTGTCACTCCGGGCGCCAGCCGTCCGCTGCCCCCGAGCGCCCGCCCGTCGGCTGCCCCTGACGCGAGCGCCCGCCAGCCCGCGAGCGCTGAAATGAGGCCAGCAAAGGCGGTTGAGGCGGCGGCGGCGGCGGCGGCGGCGGCAACAACCGGGCGGGCCGCCCGGTTGCATGCGCGCGCCACTGCAGATTTCGATCGCACGATAGGTGGAGAGATGTGGCGCCGTCGGGCGAGTTTGGCGGAATGTGTCCGAGCTAAGGCATGCATTGGGCCGTTTTGCTAAGTGGAAGCCAGCTCCCGGCTCGTATGCGGCCCGCATTCCAATGGGCCCCATTGCATTGGCACGCGTTTGGGGGCGACAGCGCCGCCGCTGGTGCGCGCGCAGCCGGCTGGCGGTGGCACGCACTCGATTTTTACGGTCGCCGCCGCCACTGGAGATCGATGGCCGCCGCCGCGGCCCCATCGGCCGGGCGCCCCTTCCGGCGGCGGGCGGGTTGGCTGGCTGGCTTGCTTGCGCGTAGCGGCGCGCCGACAGCACGGGCGCTCGTGCGCTCAGCCTGCGCCTCCAAAGGCGCTTTGCGCGCGCGAGCGCAATCCCGGCCGCCTAGCTCCGCTCAGCGCTAGGTCCGCCCGCTCGCAGCCACGGGGAGGCGCGCGCTCCCAAACGGCACTCCGTCCGGTCCAGCTCAGTGCACTCGCAAGCGCCAGCAGCGGCAGCGGCAGTGGCAGCCACCTCCGAGGTCCGTGGAGCGCTCTCGCTGGCGCCACTCCGCACACGATGGCATCGAGGCGCGAGAGGAGCAGAGTTGGCCGAGCGGCCCAACGGGCAGAGTAAACGAGCGAGCGCAGTCCACCAAGTTCATCTCGAGTTTCTGCAAGCAGGCGAGCGAGAGAGGCGAGCGAGGTAAAGGGACAGAGAAACTCCTCCTTGGCTACCATCCCTTCAGCGCCCATCAGTCTTCTCTGGGCGAGGAGAGCTCGTCTTGCGAGTTTGAGTGGGTTAGCTCATATTCAGAGTATCACTGCAACACACTATCAGCCCCAGAGAGAGAGAGAGAGAGAGAGAGAGAGAGCAAGAGAGAGAGAAAGAGCATTGGCCCCCCATTGATGGTGATGTCTCAGCTGGCGAGGAGTTGTCGGCGCCACACTGAAGCCGCCGCTGCTGTTGTCGTCGCCATCATCGTTGCGGCCGCGGCCATTGTTGTTGTTGGATTGCGCGCTCGCTCCTTCCCTTGACCAGAGCGTCCGTTTGATCGGACGTCTGTCGGATGAAAGCGGCAAGAGTTGCGCCCGAAGCAGCGACGGCAGCTGCGGTCCAATTTGAGCTCCATTTATAGTAGCAGGCAAGGCCCACTTTTGGCGCTGACTGCCGCCCTCAGCGCGCCCCTCAAATTGGCCTGCCGCCGAGCGGCCTAAGCGAGTGCAGGTGAGCGGAGAGAGGACAGACGGAGGTGAGCGCGGAAATCGAAGATGAGAATAAGATGAGCTCGTCTGAGGGCCAAGACAGGAGAGCGCGCGAATAGGTAGAGAATACAAGAATCCACTCCGAGCTACGAGATGACACTCGAGCAGAGGGATGAGCGCCACACTTTTGCACGTAGTTCCTGCGGCCAACAGGGGAGGACCGAGATCAGCTTGACCGCAATCATTGTCGCAGGGCCGGGAGTTTGCGAGCGTGGGCTAGGTAACTGGGATAATGTTGTCTGTGATAAATGTCACAGCAAAAGCCCCCCGATCGCCTCTGGCTTGAACTGTCCAATTCGGGTCCAGCAAGCCAGGCGCCACGAGGAGTCCAGAGGGTTTGGCTGGCTGAACAGTCGAAGCGCAAGATGGAGGCCAAGTTGTTCCCACAGTCCCGCCCCCCCAAGGTTGGCGCTCGCTTGGCTAACCATCATTGGAGCTCTCGTAAGCCTGACACTCGCATTGGGTGTTGGGTGCGCAAATGTGCCCGCCGGCCAGGAGCCAGAGGTTGCAATAGCAAACTCGGCCCGCTTGTTGAAATCTTTCGCCTCCCTCGAGGCCTCAATGCGCCATGCTCGCGATCAAGATTCAAAATCTGTGATAGAAAACAACCAAGAGATTGGCACCACCAACCGAGCCAACCAACAAGAGGCAACAAGCTCCCAAAACTCAACTTTCCTGCCTGAAATTGAAGCAGAAGCTCGCAATGACTACCATCTCGACCAACCGCAAGAACAACAAGCTTCCAACTTCCACCTAACGACATCAACAACAACCGATTCCAGCCCTGTTGAACCAGTTGCCTTCACACAGTCGTCCCTTGTTGAGGCCGAGATGGACTCGCCCGCGATGGATCCACGCGAGCCTCAGCTAGCCGCGCAAACCGCTGAGACCCCAACTGGTCAAAGCTTTCAGCTCAGACTCCAGCGTCGCCAGCACCAGGAGCGGTCGCAGTATGCTCGCGCCAAGATAAGCACCCAAAAGGTGACACCAACCCCAGAGACAATGCTCATCCTGGACGACGAGTGTATGCGCGACCGACGTTGGTGGGTCTTTCTCCTCTCGTCGGCGCTAACTCTCGTCGTGGGCATCTTCATCATTCTCATCTACCGGGCGATAGCCTTCCTGTTTGCCGCCTACACGGGCAGCGGTGCCCCACCCCCGAGCAAGGCAGCGGGCGCCCCACTAACCCTCCAGCAGCAGCAACAACAAGCCTACCTGATGGCCAACCCAGCCGCCAAGTATCACCAGCAGCCGCCGCTTCCAATGATGAGCCCCCAGCAAGCGATGGAGGCGCATTATCAGCAGCAGCAGCAGTTGCTGCAGAACAACAAGCCGAACCTATTGGTCAGCTCCAATATGGTTAACCCCGGAATTGTCACCACCCTCAACAAGCCGCCCTTCGAGTTGCACGGCGAGCAGCTGGCCGTTCCAATGTCCGCGGCGGCAGCTCTGGCCGAGCAAGCCCACAACCAGCGCTACCACCAGGTTGACCAGCAAACACAAGTCGGCTGGATGACGGAGGCAAAGGATTGGGCCGGCGAGCTCATCTCTGGCCAATCGGCAACTGGCCGCATCCTGGTGATACTCGTGTTCATGCTATCGATTGCTTCGCTCATTATTTACTTCATCGATGCCTCCCGAATTGGGCCCAACAATGGGCAATACAGCGAGGGCGTTGAAAAGTGCCAAAAGTGGAGCGAGAGCGCAACCCAGCAGATCGATTTGGCTCTCAACGTCTTCTTCATGGTCTACTTCTTCATTCGGGTAAGCAACGCGCTCAGATTTGGGATCGGCCAGATCCAGTTCAGTCCCATTGGTCAAGCCAAGAGCCCTCAACTATCAATCCTCAACTGGCCGGCTCTGTGGCTTTGCTGACAAAGCGACTTGGTCAATACAACTAACAAAATTGCGCCCCAACCCCAACCCTAACCCAACCCAACCCAATCCAACCAAAACAAAACAGTTTGTTGCAGCCTCGGACAAGCTCTGGTTCATGCTGGAGTTATACTCCTTCGTCGATTATTTCACAATTCCGCCATCCTTTGTCTCGCTTTACCTTGATCGCACCTGGATCGGATTGCGTGCCATGCGAGCATTACGCTTAATGTCAATTCCAGATATTCTGCAGTATTTGAACATGCTCAAAACCTCATCCTCAATCAGATTATCGCAGCTCATATCAATAGTAATCTCCGTTTGGCTTACGGCTGCTGGCTTGATTCATCTATTAGAGAATTCGGGCGATTTATTAGATTTTTCCCATCCCCATTCGATATCGTATTGGGAGTGCGTATATTTTTTGATTGTAACCATGTCCACGGTTGGCTACGGCGATATATATTGTACAACAGCCCTTGGTCGCGCCTTCATAGTTCTATTCATCCTCATCGGTCTGGTAAGTTGAGCCTCGCTCTCCTCTGTTTACATTACACCATTCTCGCGCGCGCACACACTCAAGATTTGCCAACTTATGGAGCCTATATCGGCGCGAAACGAATGGTTTCGTTCTCGTTAGAAAGATTGGCGATCTACCTGCATATGCGATACAAATAATGGCGAGCGAGCAGAATAATAAGCAGGATTCTATTCGCGCCTAGCTCTCACTTTGGTGCCTGGGGAGAGTGCAGCTCGCAACCGGGTGGTCCGTTTGTCGTCGCGCGCGCGCTTCCCTCGACGAGTATCCAGTTTCATTTCTCCTTCTAGTCTCGACAAAGGATCACCTGCTCATGAAAATCGGCGACAGATGTTGGCGACAAGCAGACTCGAGCTACTCGAGCCCCTTGCATCTAGAGTAGATGGATCCTGTTTACTGCAAATGCTCTGGACGTTCCACTCTCCATCCACCATCCACAAAACTTGTCTCCTCTCCAACGAGAATCGGCTCATCCCGATTTGGCTGCTAGTCTTTCGGAGTTGCTCTTTCCATACGAAGGTGAAGTGCGAGATTGTTTTTGTTCACGACACCAGAGTTCTAGCTAAACCAATAGAAACTTGCTCACAAGTAAACAACCCGGATTATTGTTCTCACCTCTCTTCGAGTAACTAGACAATCTGGCACTAAAACAACTAACTGAACATCCAATCGCCGGCCAACATCACGCCTATTCGAAACCAAACACGTAGGCTGTTTTTGCCTCGCTCATTCCCGAAATAACTGACTTGGTTGGTAGGCCAAACGTTTATGCTGGCTGCTACCAGATTAACCCAGTTAAAAAGTACGTCTCCCACGAGGCGAGTTAGTCAGACTGATGAAGGCAAAATGGCGCCAACTTCCTAAGCAAACCATTCCCACCTGATGCCCGAACGGTCAAACGAACCCTCCTCATTACGAGCTCTTTACATTGAACGCAAACGATCAGTCGTTACAGCTTAGCCTCCAAAACATCCAGGATTTTCAGTTAGCGCAGCCACTTAGGTTTAATTTGGTTCCTCTCTGTTTTGAGTTTCATGTCCGCGTTTGTTTGGCTCGTATTCAAGCGATTGATCTAGTTCCAACCGATCGTATTAACCCCGAACGCCAGGCGCCAACTGGAACCCCAGTTGGCGCTGAGAACTCGAACTCGATCCGTCTGTTTCAATCTTCGTCCAATGTTCCAATACAACTCGCAAGATTCGCATATCCGTCCTTGTAATAAGAATTATGGTTGCGAATTGAACTAACAGAATTCCCCCTCGCTTTCTCGTCCTCTTCTCGCTACAAACTCTGCATTCGCCTATCAAAATATCCCCCATCCAAACGATAGGCTGTATTTGCCTCGTGCATTCCCGAAATTATCGACCTGATAGGAAGTAGACCAAAATACGGTGGCACATTTAAGTCTGAACGAAGAAGGTTAGAACAAAAGACTTGATTCTAAAGGGGAGGAAAGAGAGGGAGAGAGCGAGTTAGGGCAGATAGAATGCGACATTCAGGCCAGGTTAAAAAGTCCCACCCAAAGCATGAGCCCCTTTCACCCAGCCTTTGGCTCGAAAACTTCCCAATCTGCCCGTTCCGTCCCCGTAGCCGACATCGAGGTATCCCCATACTGTATCATCGTTTCCAAATTTGTGTTCAACTGTGTTCGCCTAATCCCCAGATAGTAGGAGGTGGTTGTGAAAGGCAGAGAGCTCTTGGCCTGTTGATTGCTGCGATTTCGTTTATGACCTTGACTGCGACCAAAATGACCGAATGAGTAGTGCAAGCAACATTCCTCGTGCCCCCACCGATCGCGCCCAAAAACTAGGTAGTCCTATCGCAACCAAAAGCCTATGAGCCAATGCGAATGACCAAGCTCGATTCACCCTGAGCGATCAGGCGCATCTTGTCTCTGGCGTCATTAACTGCGGTCTCGGCGATGGCGTGTAAGCTTGGCGATATTTGGTTGAAATTGAACAGTTTTATTTGAGCCTCAGTTGTTTCCAAGAGAAAGATGATTAAGTTGAACTGTACTGTGTTCAAGCCGAAGCTGGTTGCCGCTCGGACGCGATAGATCTGAAGGGCCAGCGTATTTCACCTACCAAATTGTGCATAAGTTGATTCCTCTAAACACTTACCGCCCATTTATCTTTTCTGACCTTAACTAACCTGATTGACTCGATTGGTTGACGTTAAATTCAATTCTACCGAGCACGTTTTGCGCATTGGCTGCGTCCCCATGCAACTTTGTTCGAACCATTAAACCCAAAAACCTGTTTCCGAATTGCTGAAGTGGCCCCATCGCATTCACTCCGACTTCCTCACTCTCTAACCTGGCCACTCAAACCTGAACTAATACTAACAACTAAAAACAATTTAAACTAGACACATTGTCGTCTGTGGTCACATAACCTACGAGAGTGTTAGCCATTTCCTAAAGGATTTCCTCCACGAAGATCGTGAGGATGTAGATGTTGAGGTTGTATTTTTGCACAGGAAACCGCCGGACTTGGAGCTGGAGGGACTGATAAAGCGTCATTTCACTACGGTTGAATTCTTCCAAGGTTCTGTGATGAACTCGATTGATTTGCAGCGAGTTAAAGTGGAGCAGGCCGACGGTAAGTTTCGTTCGTGGATTTATGGATACCTTCCAATAGACAATATTGGCGAACACCAGACTCACCAAGTTGAGAGCAAGCCTCTAACGCAAACTTTCAATCGCTAAACCAACTAGCTTGTCTTATTCTAGCAAACAAACAATGCGGCGACGGCGACCAAGAGGACGCTGCAAACATAATGCGAGTTATAAGCATCAAGAATTGTAGCGAAAAGATCAGGGTTATTGTCCAACTGATGCAATATCACAACAAGGCCTATTTACTGAATATCCCATCCTGGGATTGGAAGCGCGGCGACGATGTCATTTGTGTTAGCGAATTGAAACTCGGTTTCATTGCTCAATCCTGTTTGGCGCCAGGTTTTAGCACAATGATGGCAAACTTGTTTGCAATGAGATCCTACAAGACGGTTAGTTGAGATCATCATCAGTTTTCGCGTGCAAACTATAATGAAAAAGAGACTAATTTCCACGTGTCTTTGGACCAACATGGTCGACTTGCCCAGTCGCCCGACATGCCAGCTTGGCACAACGATTACCTATGCGGAACTGGGATGGAGATGTACACCGAGTACTTGAGTCACGCTTTTGTTGGCACCACCTTTGCGCAAGCGGCCGAAATTTGTTTTACAAAGTTGAAACTGCTCCTATTGGCCATCGAGGTTAGCGATAGCAATGGCGATGGGAGCGCAAACATTGTGATCAATCCAAAGGGCGAGCATAGAATCAGAAGCAACACTCAGGGCTTCTTCATGGCTCAGTCGGCCGACGAGGTCAAACGGGCCATCTGGTTTTGTAAGACTTGTCACGATGATATTGTTGATGAAAAGATGATTAGAAAGTGCAAGTGCAGGAACCGTAAGTTTTTCAAGCTCATCTCAGCTCACCTAGTCGCCGCTGGGCAAAACTCTCATTGGTTTTCCCTCCCAAATACCAACAAAACAGCTGGCGCCATCTTCAAGAAGGGAGTTCGAGCAGTTCAGATTGCAAACAGCGGAACCTCAAGCTCCGCAAACAGGCCCACGAGTGAGTGTTGTCTCCTTAGCCCCAATGATACCCCCCAGACACTCCCAAGACTCTAGCCGCTGAAGCTAACCCGCCCCAAGGGCACTGTGCAGACCCCGAGGCTGAAACCGCCTACCTCCTCCAGCAGCCGCAGACATCTGTCGGGGCCGCCACGTTCCCCCCGGCCGCGCAACTCTCGCGCCAGACAAGCGCACCCGACCAGGTTGCACCAAAGGGCGACTGCATCGACGAAAACAACTTCAAGCAGGCGAGCGCCCCAAAGGCGCCCAAGAAGTCGAAGGGCGGCGCCGCGCAAGAGGCGCCCCATTTAGCCTACGAGGTGAAGAAGCTCATGCCGGCCGCCCGGCCTCCCTCGAGCAACGACGCCACTGGCGGCGGAAGCTCGATTGCGGCCCCGCTAAGTGCAACCGCCTTCATCGATACCGACGACATTGATGTTGACGTGCCAGAGATGAAATACGATTCGACCGGCATGTTCCACTGGTGCCAAGCGCGTCGCTTTGAGGATTGCCTCTTGGATAGGAACATAGCAGCCATGACTGTCTTCAATGGACATGTTGTCGTTTGCCTCTTCGCCGACCCAGATTCGCCCCTAGTTGGCCTAAGAAACCTTGTGATGCCTCTGCGAGCCTCGAACTTGCACTACCACGAGCTGAAACCTGTTGTTATAGTCGGAAATTACGATTATGTTAAGCGCGAGTGGAAAATGTTGCAAAATTTACCAAAGATAACTGTACTAAATGGGTCCCCACTATCTAGGGCAGATTTGCGCGCCGTCAACATAAACCTCTGCGATATGTGCGTCATTTTATCGGCTAAAATTCCCTCCTCCGACGACCCAACGCTCGCCGACAAGGAGGCCATTTTAGCAAGTTTAAACATAAAAGCAATGACCTTTGATGAAATAATAACAGTTGCCCACAACAATCCAACCGGAGTGACGAGTCTTCCGCAGCACGTTCAACGCAGAGGCTCCGTCTATGGAATTAACGTACCCTTAATAACCGAGCTAGTCAACGACACAAACGTTCAATTCTTGGACCAAGATGACGAGGACGATCCAGACACTGAACTTTATTTGACTCAACCATTTGCTTGCGGAACGGCCTTTGCAGTTAGCGTTTTAGATTCACTAATGTCAACGACATATTTCAACGCGAACGCCCTAACCCTGATCAGATCTCTTGTGACTGGCGGCGCAACTCCAGAGTTGGAGCTCATTTTGGCTGAGGGCGCTGGCTTGCGGGGCGGATGCACAACCCCAGAGACGTTGTCCATGCGGAACAGGTGCCGCGTTGGCCAGATCTCCTTGTACGACGAACCCTTGAGCAAGTTTGCGGTTAGTAAGCGAGTGCAAACTCCTCTTTCTCGCGCTAAAATTGCCCTTAAACCATCTCTAACACTGTCCGATTGAACCCACACTCACGCAATCCTGTTGCGCCCAGAACTCCGGCTCTTACGGCGACCTGTTCGTCGAGGCTCTAAGACTCTTTGGAATGCTCTGTATTGGCATCTACAGGGTGAAGGATCCAACCGGAACCGAGCCAACAGCCTCGAGCAGACGTTATGTGATCACAAATCCGCCTGGCGATTTTATACTCATGATGTCGGATTTGGTAAGTGAGAGCTGAGTGGTTGACAGATTTTTATCTTTGATGAAGCTTGAACTAACTGGGCTGCGGCAAGCGCAGATTTTCGTCCTACTTCAATTCGACCCCGGCCTCGAGTACCACAACAGGGCCAGCAAGGGGCCCACAAAGCTGCTGTCGCCCTCAAAGCGGGTGAGTCTCCTCAACAACCTCGACGAGCCCACACGGCCACCTGACTCTGCGGCCCAAAACCAACTCACCTCCTCTCCTCCAAATCTAAACCTAAACCTGAATTAGAAGCAGCAACAGCAGCAACAACAGCAACAGCAACTGCAGCAACAACAGCAACAACAACAGCAGCAGCAGCACTGCAGCAGTCACGAGGCCAGCAAGTCGGCCAGCGGCTATCAGGCTTCGTCGCCGCTGCCGCGCAGTATGAGCAAGCCAAAGGTTAGCAAGCAGAGCACGAGCAGCCAACCGGCCCCATCCACAACCAAGACCTCGCTCATTCTGTCTGCGGCCAAACAAAACGCAGCAAACCAAATGCTCTCCTCAACAACAACAAACGGACCCTACTCGTTCATCTGAACCAAAGTCTAGCCGAACAGGCTCAGAGGTGAGGCCAATGGCGCCTCGTGGCTCTAAGCGCTTGGCTGTCAGAGAGACAAAATACTGTGATAAAACTGAGGGCGAATAAATTAAATTAAATTCTCGCATTAGATAAGTGCAACCAAACCGAACCTGAGCAAAACTAGTGCAAACTTGAGCAGACGGAACTCACGCGCTGAGCCGCCGCTAACTTCTCGCCGAGACGCGAGAGAAGTGAGAGCGCCCACAAGATGCAAGGGACTTGCACTGCATTTCTCCCAAGTGCGAGCTCGATTGAACGATCCAACCGCCTTCAATGCTAGCCGCAATTTCGTTTCAAGGTTCTACCCGTTTCAAGGAGCCTCGAAGCGGTTATGCAATAGGTGAACACACTTGATCGCAGCCTCTCAGCCCTTCAAGGCTTGGAAGGGTTTACCTGGCCGGTTGGCGGGCGTGTTCAGTGGCGCTCAATTCACACTGTCTGGCCAAAGCCGGCTGGCTGGCCTTGCTAGCGTGCATTCAGAGAGATAAGATTTGCAAACGAGAGCAAGCCTTATCGTGCGCCGCCTTGCCTTGCAAGCCTTTGGCTCGAGCGAAAGCAATGCTCTACCCTTTGCAGCATCAGATGCGTCCAATTGTGCGGACTTTCCATCTATCCAGCTTGAACCGCTCCCACTTCCCGCTCCTCCGCCGACAACGGTCAGCCCCTCCAGGTCGGCGGCTCCACCTGCCTGATCGATCGGCGGCCAACAAGTGGCGAGAGTGACACCCGTCCTTTGCTACTTTGGCCGTTGGAATAGCCGACCACTAGGAGAAGTGGATCGGCACTTGTCTGGCGCAGTGTTATGGCCGAGTTTCCACCCGTTTCAGGCGGCGGCGGCGGCGGAACTCAGGCATGCGAGAGCTGGCCCAATGGTAACGTCGTTGCCCAATTGCGGGCCACTTGATCCTGGCGGCCAAACGAAAGTCGGGCGAGAGTTGAACAGCAATTTGAAATGCGTGACACTGGCTGGACGTGGGGACAATGCGAATTTGATACCTGCGCTCCCAGTGATGGAATGAGAGCGGCCAGTTATTGGTGGTCAAGTTTGAGCGCGATGGCGGCCAGGCGGATGAGTTTAAATACACGACTCGCCATTGTCCGCCAGCTGAGAGTCTGGCTTAGCCATCGATTGGGCCAGCTACTGGCGCTAAGACCGACAGCGACAGCCAGAGCGCGGAAAGTGGACGGGGCCAAACAAACCTGGCCTGCGGAAGGCCGAACCAAGTTGATCTGTCATTGGGGACTTCTGAACGACCAACACTGCACGACCGCCCTGAACCCGAGATTGTGAACTCGGGCTCACAAACTGAGACTGAGACTAGAACTGAGACTCAGACTCTTAACGCGTTGGGCGCCATTTTGCCTACCAGTCGGCATTGAAAAACGTCAGCGTTGCTCTGGCAGACCGGCCGAGGGGCTCGCGAGCGAGAGAGACGCAATGTATAAAAGCCAGCCTGGCGCTACTTGCTGATCTCATTGCTGGCTACCAGTCTGTCTGAGCGCGTTTCAGTTGCCAGATCAAAACGAAGCAACGTAAGGCAAGGCTAGTTTCTTCGAACCAAGCAAGCAGATTGGAGACACCTGTAAGCTTCAGAACCAGCCAAAGAATGATCAAGATGCTTCTCGCCGGCCCCATGCTCTTGGTGGCCCTGAACTTGCTCGCAAGCTCTCAAGCTCGCACACTGGACCCGAAGGACTTTGATCCAGACGACTCCGTTAGCTCGGTGATTCCGTCACCAAATCAAGACTTTGGGGACGAACAAAGCGATCTGAGGAGGACGAGTTCAGCCGGCCAACAGTCGCCGGCTGCCTCGAATGAGGCTGCAGTTCCAATCTACGTGAGCCCGTTCGTGCGCCCAGAGCGCTCGCTCTCAATGGCAACCAGCTTCGAGCGCCAGGAGTCGAGCCATGCGCCGCCAAACTTTGCGCCTCGACCACAATACGCCGCCTCGGCGCCAACTGCAGCCACCAACACCGACCTGAAGACATCGGCCTCATACGGTTAGTTAGCGGTTCTCTCACTGGCCACAAAGTCAGTTTAGTAAAGCCAAGTCCTAACCTATCCCAATCCCTCAAATCTTTGCCCGTGAACGCTATCAGGCCACCACCACGGACACCATGGCTACGATCACAGCGGCTGGCTCGACATGGGCGCCTGGACCGGCGGCAAGGGTTCCTTCGGCTGGTACGCTGACTATCCTGTTGGAAAGAAGCATGGCTATGGCAGAAAGTAGACTTCAACTCGGGTTAGCTAGCTCGTCGTTTGTATTTATTCTATTCATTACATCTGGCCCAAGGCCGGCAAGAATCTCCTCTCCCATCTCTCTCTCTCCTTTCTTCCTTCCTCGAGTTGGAGAGTAAAAATTGCCCATTTTGGAGGTTCAGTCGTCATCGATGTCGTTGTTGACGCCTCTGTGTCACCACTTTGTGTGCAAAAGTTGCCTCCAAACGAGCTAAATAGATTCCCATCCAAGCAGTTTCTGCGCCCATTCTTGAATCACTTCACTAGAAGCTCTAGCAAATTCCCGCTTCCCCAAATAGAAAAACCTTTCTGCACCTATTTAAGGCTCGCGATCTTATCGCTTATTCGATTCGAAAGTTGCTTTTTTCTCAGCGAGCATTGATGGATAAGAGGAGGAAGTACGAGCTGAGTTGGGATTACGCGCCTTTATCTGCTTCGAGGATCAAGCGAAAACTGGCGCCAACTCTGAGGTGAATCCTTGCTCGCTCGAGCGGCCGATCTGGATCCATCTCGCCGAGATGGTCTGCTCTCAGGTAAAGCGAAAGAATGTTGACCTTATCGGCGGACTTCGATGAACTCAAGGTGGGCGCGAGCTTCACCACTGGCGGCGCTTAGTGAACTCTCGAGCAAAAGCTCCAGCAGAGGAGAGAAAAATCGAGTTTCCAACTTCTTGTTTATTGCAGGCGAAAAGGATTGGAGGAGGGTGGAACAAGTTCAGCAATGGGAAGGCAAACGATATTCTGCCTCCAATTCTCACAAAACCAAACTCAAATTAGCCGGCGGCTAGCGAAGAAGGAAGGTTGCAGGATTTATTTGGCCGATGGGGGGACTTGACTTGCTCGACTTGTGGTCTCCTCGCCAAGTTGGCCGCCCGCGCCCGCACATAACGGGCGGGCCCAGGTGCTCGGACATCGATCCGCCCACCGGCCGACTGCGCCAAACCTCTGACGGTCAGACACTGACCCAATCGCTCATGCTGCGCTGGCAACGTGAGCGGAAGACTCCCGTCTGGCGAGGCAAAACTTCCAGAATTACTAGCTTGCTATTGGCAAGACTCTCAAACTCGACTTGCTTGTCCAGTTAATGGCGTCCAGGTTGAGGGGAGCCGATTTTTGCTACCATCAGCGCACTGGCGGCCAGAGAAAGGCTGACAGTGGAAAGTTTGTGACGCCGATCTCGGTCTCGCAGGAGCTCACTCGAGCCCGAGATATCAATCACGCGCGTGCTCCCTTTGACAACAACCCCTTGAACAAGCTCGCTGGATCTGGATAGATTTAATCGAGTTCAATCTTCCCCCTCGGAGGATGAAAGATGTGGTCACAGTTTGCTTCTGATTGGATTCCACCTGGGCCAGGTTGCTCGGGGATGGAAGCTTCCGCACGCAGGCAATCCTATCCGCGGAATTGGAGGCGGCCCGATTGAGGCTGGATGCGCCAACACTTGGTTGAGGGTTTTTGGAGAGAGAGAGAGCGCGCGAGAGACTTTCGGGGAGAAGGGAGGGGGCGGAGTTAGTAATGAAGCGCTTGGGTCGATTCCATAGGGAGTCGGTGCTTCTGATGTAAAACTCTTATCGCAACAACCCAGAAAGTGCGAGCTTTAGTTGGCCGAACCCAGACAGGTAAGGGCGAGTTAGCGAGTTTATGGCCGGCGCGCGCGCATGCACATACAAACACTGGGTTATCGGGATTTGCAAAGCACGTCTGGCTGCCGCCGCCGCCACCGCAGCAGCATCCTCGGCCATTCCCGTAGATTCGGAAACAACCGCCGTGTTCGCCTCGCCAATCCAAAGTCGCTTGGACAGCTAAACCAAGCTCTATTCGGTCAGGTTAGGAAAACTAGCTCCGTCCGCTAGACAGTCCCACTAATTGAGCGAGTTCATCTTGTTTCCTTGCTTGCGGCTAGCAGCTTGAACTTGACACTTGAATGACCAACAGCAAGTCGAGAGTCACGATTGTTTTAGTTTCGCCTCGAATATCATTCGCTTCAAGGAACTCGCCAAAGCAACTTCCGATGTTTGCAAAGAAGACGCGAGCTGCAGGAGGACTTCCTACTTCAAGTAAGAGTCAAGCAAAGTTGGATAGAGTGAGTTGAGTTGAAAAATGGGCCCCAGGGTGAGAAAGTGGCGCCAAGCAGAGATGGCAATCTACGTGCTCCTCCTGCAACACTGTCAGGCAAGCAAACCCATTGAGGAGGGCGAGACTAATTTGAGCAGTGTTGCAGGTATCGAGGCCGATCAATTCATGAACGAAACAGATCTCTTATTCTACCAAGACAAAGATTGGCAGTCGCAAGGCTCAAGCGCAACAAGATATGTTGACATGGAAACGCTTGCACTGAATCCGGAGGTGCATAGGCCTGACGTGCTGGATTCAATATACAAAATCTTCTACTACCGAGAGCAATGCCACCAAACCGTAACCATAAGCCAGTTCAGCCAGATGTCGTTGAACGCCAAATTTCACGCATCAGTTTATAGTGATCTATTCGTGCATCGTTATGATGATTTCAATGAGCTCAAGGAGTCAGGTGGACCTGAGGTTGATCAGGAGTTGTGTTTGAGACAGCTCAGAGTGTTGAATGAACGGGCTGAAATTCAGAAGAGGGAAAAGTATTCGTCGAAGGATCTGAATTTAGTCCAGCTGCTTGACACCTTTGGCCACATTCCGTCGGGCATGTACGTCGGCGACGCCTATTGGCCAGGCCACTACAGCGAATGCTTACGCCAGAGAATAGATATACCCGGCGGCGAGCGAGGATTCAGGTATTGTATTGCCTCCATCAAGCACCACGATTGGCCCAGAGATGATGTCTTGTCTGACTTTGTGATTGTTAAGTCGGCGGTTTGCTTGCCGAAGGCTTGCGATTCACTCAATTACAAGGACAAATACGAGCTCGTTCGCCAATTGCAAGACTACAACTCTAGAGAGGTGGACAGAGACCAAGTGAGCATAACAAACTTGTACTGTCTACCCGACGAACAGTCGAGCTTGCGCCAATGGTGGCGCTCGCCGCCAGCCCTCTTGACCTTGACTCTCCTCTCACTTTGGATCTCGCTGCAGCTGTATGCAACGAGAAAGTATTCGCAACTATCGAGGGGCAGAAGGGATCGCCTGGAGAAAGTAAAACATCAAGCGGATAACATTGGTGATGATGGGGCAAATGTGAAGGGTTTTGGGCTAACAAGCGGATTCAAAGTGGAGGAGGAGAGTTGTGATGTTTATGGAAAAGAGGAAGCAAAGTTTCTAGTCAAAATTTATCAATCACTATCAATAACGAACAATTTAAGACTACTCTTTGATACGAGCAAAACCTCGTCCCTCATGGAAGCAGCTCAAAGTTTGGGCAACAAGAACAAAAATGGATACGAAGAAGCTCTGATCGAGAAGCCGATCGTTGATTTGCGAGTCCTCGAAGGCATCAAGGTTATAAGCATGTGTTATGTAATATTTGGCCACGTTCTGATGGTCTTCACTGCAGTGATTGTGAACGGCCGCGAGATGGCTGATACAAACCCGCCCGCCTTTGTTATCGCGAACCTAGTTCCGGCCTTCTCAGTCAACGCCTTCTTCACAATAACCGGCCTCCTAACCTCATATCTGATGTTCAAACAAAACCAATCCTACTCGCTCTTTGCGAGTCCACCGAAGTGGATAGCATTTGCTTTGTACAGATACCTGCGCATCATGCCCATGTATGCGCTTGTTGTCTTGTATTGTAAGACTTTGGGCAGATTTGCTGGCTCTGGACCATATTGGGACTACGGCACTTCCGCCATTGCGCAACGCCGAAACTGTCAACAAGAGTCTTGGCTTTGGACATTACTGTTCGCTTCAAACTTCAAGTCGCCCGTCCATCATTGTATTCCGGCCGCCTGGTATCTGGCAAATGACTTTCAATTCTTCTTAGTGACACCAGTATTCTTGGCCATGTTGCACAAGTGGCCTAAGACTGGCCAAAATCTCATCAAACTCTGTATTGCTGCCGGATTTCTCGCTAGTTTCTACAGCATTTACAATTCGAGCGTTTATGATCTGAGGCCAATTGCAAACTTTGCACCGCATGGATTTAAGACCTATGTCACCCATTTCGATTATAACTACACGAGGCCCCAGTATAGAATTCCTGCCTACCTGTGTGGCCTCCTGATTGGCTTCATATTGCACAATTTTGAACAGCAGAAGCTCAAGTATCTTGAACTAACGGCTAAACGTGAGGATAAACGTAAGACGAGTGAAGCTGAGAATCCTGGTGTTGACTCTGACGGCGAGTTCCCGAGCGAACCTGGTTGGTCGGAACAATTTGAGAGGAAGGGTATGGCACTAAGTTTTATATTTGTGACAGTTTGTTGTGCCTCACCTTTCATAGGCTCAATGTTGCCATTCAACCACTCTGCTGCCAGGTTCATGGTTGCCCTTATAACGCCCTCATACCATCTACTCTTCTCGCTTTCGGTTGGTATTTATATTATGCTCGCAACAACTGGATTCGGGAACAAGCTCGTCAACAGGATCCTCTCAAATCCAATGTGGAAACCCTTAGCCAGACTTAGTTTATGTGCCGTCCTGATCAACATCGAGGTGATTAGCTACTTCCTCCTCAGTGGCCATCGGGGCCGTTATCTGGACAACGAGTCTCTGACTAGCCTGAACATAATCTCAATCGTGGGTACCTACTTGGTGTCCATTGTGATGTGTGTCCTCTTCGAGGCTCCAATCAGGGCGGCGCTGAACCACCTAGTCGTCTACGCAATGGCTAAGTTAACTAGCAAGCATAAGGCCACATAGAGGAGCAGAGGTCGGGTTGAATGGATAGATGAAATCGATTGTGATACTCGCTCTGACTTTCCGTGTCGGCTCGTCCCCACTCCCGCCCCCGTTTTCCCCCATTCATAAAGTGCGCTCCACGAAAACGTGCGATTTCTGAAAGTTGCCGTGCACCAAACGGTTTCACTTTTCTGTGTAAATCTACCCCTTTGTAGGAGAGTTTTATTTAATTCATTCCATATTAAGGTATCCATAAACATGTTGAACAAGATCGCTAGAAGTATCGTCAATGACTCACTTGATTGGTTCTTCAAAAGAGTCCTGACGGTCCATTACGATCAGCGACGGCAAACTTTGTTAGAATCCAACGATAGGGCTATTCCAGCAATTGATTATATTCTGAGAACATGTATCAAAGAGAGTGTTACATACCCACCAGAATCAGCATCACAATGGAATGATTTCTTTTCTAGATTAGAATCAGGCGACAATAAAGTTTTTAAACAAGTACTACTAATCTATCTCAAACTTGACGCGAACAATTATCTAACTCAAAAAGAGACCTCAACCAGAATTCGTACTAAAGACAGAACGGAGTTAGCATCCCTAGAAGCAGCTCTCAATGGACTCATACCATTACCAATAGCTTTCGATTTCCCGAACTCGGTCATTCACTTAGGCGAAGGCCTTTGGGCGGTAGACAATGAAAAAACTAGCCTCATAGTTTCAAGCTTGAGCTGCCCTACCATCCAACTAGCAAACTATTTTGAGTTTCCCCAAGACTTGAGCAACATTATAGTTGATAGCCATATTTTTAGTCACAATCCGCGTATGGCCTTATTCATGAGCAAGATTCATCGATACGAGAAATGGGACGAAAACTATGATGCAATATATGCTTTTCTCCTGATCAGTTCTGGACAACTGATTGAGGCACTTAAATACGAGAGAATTTTCTCGGACCGAGACAACTATTTGGACATTTTACAGCGATTCTTCGAGTTATGCTCCAGGTGGCAAGCTATCAAATCGTTGAACTGTTTAAATCTAACCGTTGAAGAGGAGGAGATTCTTAATAGACATCTCGTTTCAGAAAGCAGACCTGTAACACCATCGGGCTCTCAGTCGAAAGGCGCTGTATCCTCGAGGCCAAAGCCTCGAAGTAGGAGCATCCAAGTTGTCCAGAGGACCCCGTCATTCAACGACTCCCCCGCACGTAACACCAGGTCAGCCCGGAAAAAGAAGGCTGTCAAATAGACATAGATCAATTTCGAACGCTACCAGTCTGAGACAATAGATGAAAGAAAACTGATTGCCAGCTTGAGTATCAAATCTTTTATATCAAAAGTGACTGTCGATCGATCATATTTTAGGCTTCGGAAAATTTCCTCTCACATCAATACTGGCTTGAGTTCTGCTTACTGTCATCCTGAAAGTCAACGTTTTCTATATTGCTGTAGTTGCTACAGTTACCCACAACTACTGGTGGGTTCATATCGATTTGGTTTGTCAAAGTTGAGCTGAAATGGTCGTCGGAACTATAAGCCTCTAAGTAACCGTAACAACCCTCTGTGCTTTTAGATAGGTAACCTGAATTCAATCTTGGAGCGTTTAATGTGTCTGAATCATGCCAACTTGTTAAGACGGCATTTGTTGAGCTTGCTCGTATAATTGATCCTGGTTGAGTTTGATGATAACAGTTATGATGGACGGGTTGTGGACGAGGGTCTTGTTGATTAAAGGTTGCTGTTTGCCAATTTCCAGCCTGTTGTGGTAAGTCGTTCACCTGGGGGCAGTAAGAATGAGCACTGGATTCAGTAACAATATTGCTATTTGCATCATAGTCGTAGTTAAAATTGCTTGGTACCCTTTGGTTGCTGTAAGCTGCACCGGCAGCTGCATAGTCTCCCGAGACCCTAAGATTGGCTATATCGGGTAATGAGCGCGCAGTTGTTATCGAATTTACCCTCTCGAAGTCATAGTTTGTCGTCACGTGATGTTGGTTTCGACTATCATCGTCATCGATTGCAAATATTTCAATGTCGGGCACAGGCACAGATGCACTTTGATCAAGCTGCCCAGGTGAGTTATAGTGATGGTGTTGATAGGTTGAACCATTGTGCTGTTGATTCATATAATGGTTGAAATTGTTCGATAGAATCGGTTGCTGCTGGACTTCGACAATAGGAGGCCGAGTATCAATCCAACTGGAGCTACTCGATGCCCTGCTGGGATATTGATTGGTAACAGGGGCACGCGTTGTTTCCTCAACCTCCTTGATGATCTTTTCAAACTCTGCATTTGCCTCGGCCTCCTTCTTGTTAAGAAGCGCAATTTTCTCGCTAAATTTTCTCGGTGATCCCTTTGATTTACTCATAATATGTGTGGATGAAGGTGACCAATGAGGGAAATAAGGTAAAGGGAAATGGGGCGGAGGGATGGAGAGAGCGATTCTCCTGGCGCACAGGCCAGGCTTTGAAACAATATGATTGCGAGGGTTGTTGTGAAATTTTTATTTACTTCTCCGCACTTAATTTATGTTCACTTTGTTGCACAGAATTCCATAATCCTGCGATCTGGCAAGCCCGACTTTATGGCAGAGAAATGCAGCAGTACACAGCAAGATTCGGTCGAAATAATGTATCCTGCCACCACATCTCGCCGAGGCCGTCAGCGAAAGTGGGTGGAGAGGCGGGGCTACAACGAGGGGCCCTAGATTATGAGCAGGCGCGGCGCCACTGGTGCCGAAAGATCTCACCGACTAGACCCATTGAGTATGCACTTGTTACCAGAGATCGATGGTTCAGGTCCTAATGTAACCCCCAACGTTGGTGAGAACCTGCTTGCTTGGCTGCCAAAGCAAAGAGAGTTAACCTTGCGAGGGTGATTTCTGAAAATGCGCCGCTCTTTCAACCTCCTCCTTCACTGCTCCTTGCGAGCAGAAATATTGGCGCTACGAGTCGGAAACTCCGACTCGGAGTGGATGCGAGACTGTGTGGGCGTGTCGGTTTAGCCCGAATTCGGATTGGAGATGGAAGACAATAAGCTCATTGCGCGCTGCTGGTTGGCTTTCGTTGTCGTCGCAACCTCCGGCGTTCACTGACTGTGAACGCAACAAGTGCTCAATGTAATGTCGCAATTCCCCCAAATGGAAGGCTTCTCTCGAGCCAATACCTTTCAAGTTCATCACACCTCTATGGAAACGAACATGAACCCAAGATCAAGCATACATCAGTTATTAGTTAGATGCTTGACACAAAACCAGCAGCAAGTGGCATGTTATCCAAGTTGAGCATCAGGTTAGTTGCGTAACACTTGATAAATATTGTCATGAAATGAATATTTGCTCTTGGTTAAACATTTGACTGGAAGGGAAGCCAACACAAAGCATTGTTACAAAGCATATGTAATAGTCTAGTTAGAAGGTTTTACTGGTTTGAAATGGAGCCCGTCTATTATGTTTCACTTGTTGCCCAATTTTTAACTTACGCAAGCTTCTTGTCGGGCGCCAAAGTGTGTCATCTAATTTATAAACAAAAATCATGCGCAAAATTGTCCCCGATGCCCTTCATAGCTGGCCTAAATTGTACATCACTATGGCTTAGGTATGGTTTCATAGCAAACGAGTGGGAGATAATAGTTGTCAATACGGTCGGAATCGCGCTACAGATCATATACTTGGGATTCTTTGTTGCTTATTCAAGAGATAAATCAAGGATAGTGAAACAAGTGTTGATTTTGGTAATCATTTTGCTCATATGTTTTTGGTCTATTAGTTGCAGCTCGGAGCCAACCTTTACCGCCGGATCCCTGGCCTCACTATCTAGTCTGATCGCTTGCGCATCGCCGCTGGCAACCATCCAGGAGATTATCAAGACGAAATGCGTTGCCTCATTGCCATTCCCGATAATCATCTCGTCCTTCGTTGTGTCTCTCTCGTGGCTATCCTATGGCTACTTGAAAGATGACAGCTTCATAATATTCTCCAATCTTGTTGCACTCGCAATAAGTGGCGCGCAACTAGTTTTGTTCGCCATATACCCCTCAATGCATCCATATGAGAAACTGACACCAAGCAACAAGAAATCATATGTAAGTATTGGAGGTTCAATGATTTTCCAGTCTGAGGTTGAGATTTTGTTCGTCAATTTATTGTTCTTGAGTGCCATTATAAGTGGGGTCAGCTTGTGTTATGTATGCAGTCCTAGTACCAGGTCAACTCTTATAACTTACCCTCCTTCAACCTCCCAATGCCGCTCTATGCGAACATCGGCCATCAATCACCAGGATCAATTGAAAGAGGACTAAATTGGAGTGAGATGGGAATGGTCAGACCAGAGGCGAATATAAGATTTTGAATGGTTGTTTGCCAAATTCAGTGAAAACTGAACTCCCTAAATGTGAAAAGAGCTGTCCATTGAATAAATCCGAGCTGGTGCTTGTCTAGACAGTTTAGCTATGACAAATCTGAGCTATCATCTCCCGCAAAACCCCTACAATACACTAACTACTAACAAACTTTCAACTAACATTACATGTTTCTTCATTCCGCTTCCAAACAGGATCTCATTAAGCTTTTAAACTCTGACGATGAGGACCAGGAGAGTCTACACTTGGACGACAACGGTGCCGATGAGATCGATACGAATCAAGATTATAAAGAAACCCTAGTCAAAATAATGAACCAAATATACTGCAATAGAGAAAGGTTGAGCAAAAATCCAAGTGCAATAGTGTTATTGTTGGTATCTTAGCGAGGAAAGTCAAATCTCACAGACAAACGCAATCTCAGGTGATATCAAGCAAAAAGTTATTTAATATCTATATGAATTTTATAAGAGCCTTTGATCTCTCAAAATATAGCTCATAAATTGGACTGATAACAAATACTGACCATGAGAAAATTCAAGATCAAATTGGAAAACCAGAACCTCAATCTAGGAAATCTTACTAAAAAAAATAAAAATTCACATCTGATCAACGAGAAAGCTCGTAATCAAGATATAATCCTGAATAGAGCTTAAGGAACGGGCTTAGACTGTTAGAAATTTTAGCCTCCATGGAAAGCTAGTCAACTGTGTTAGAATAAACTTCACTCAGATAATCAACCAATAGGTTTGAACTAATGCTTCCTGTTCGTTCTCGTTTCCGCTCTCGGATTTCATTTGGCGATTGCTGTTGCAGCTATAAATCTATCGTCATTAGGGAGGCGCCAGTTCCGGCCTGAACAAGCACCTTCCATGGTTGCAAGGCGGATAGCAAACGACGACTTCGGAGGGAGTCGTTATGCAAACTTGGCGCACAATGCGCATGTTCGTTCTCCTCCAGGTTGGCGGCCCGAAGTTGGGCGAGTCAGCGTCTCCAGAATAGGACGCAGCTGTCGTTGTCTTTGTGAGACAACCTGCTTGAGGTTCCAATCCCATTTGAAATCTTTGGCATGGGCGATAGTGTGAGCCGCACACAAGTCCCCCGGATCCATACATTGTACGCCGACCATGCGCCCAAGAGGCTCGGGTGGAGATCCATCAAAGTTGTTCACAGTCATTACACTTCTCGCAGCCAAGCCACTCGTTCAAGGTTTCGAAGTTTGACTGAACCAACGCAGTGTTCTGATGAGTTTGTTTCTATTTCCGAGTCTTCAACTGACGGCAACCAAGAGTTTCAAGAATCTGAAGAATGAAGCTGCCAGCCAGGGCGCCAAGCTAGTGGTGCCGTCGAGAGTGTTTTATTGGCTTCAGTGATGACAAGCGAGCGGAATTTATCAATGGAAGTCTGGCCAACCTTTACTTATCAAACTGGAAAGACGAACGCAACCCAACTAGTCTCAAACATGAGCTTGGCCGAGCTGAAATCAGCTTTATTTGCAAGCTTGGTCGCAAGATACGCAAGCAACTCAACAGCAAACCTCACATACCAACATCAGCGGGCCAGCCAGGAAATTTCAAACCAAAACTCGAAGTACCTCCAACACTCAACCCTCGAGCGTCTCCCTTCGATGGCCCAGATTCAGCAGGCGCGAGGATCTGGCCAGACGAGCGCAAACGTTGGCGCAACCGATGATTGGCCAGCAGAATCGCTCGATGTAAACATTATGCTAACAATCGTCTATTTGGCCATATTTCTAATCGGAGTCATCGGAAACGTTTGCAATTGTTTGGTCATTGCAGATAGCAAAAACAAATACATGAAAACGGCTACAAACTACTACCTGTTCAGCCTATCAATCAGTGATCTTCTCTTGCTCATTTTCGGCCTACCGCACGATATTATCAACCTATGGCATCCGTCGCCTTACATGTTCAACCAGTTTGTCTGCATCTCGCGCGGTTGGATCTCTGAGGCGTCAACCTATGCAAGCGTTTTAGTCATTGTCGCCTTCACAGTTGAGCGTTACCTTGCTATATGTCACCCACTGCGGGCGCACACCTTGTCTCGCCTATCGCGTTCGATCAAGATTATTTTCATCATTTGGTTTGTGGCCTCAAGTTGCGCTTTGGTGGTTGTTTTGCAGTATGGGGTTATAAACGTCATTGAAAAGCGGCCCGACGGTCAGGAGATCTCGAATGCTCAATGCACAACGGTCGACAGGAACGAGATCATCTTTGAGCTAAGTGTTGTGATATTTTTCATCATTCCCATGGCTGTGATAACAATTTTGTACGTTAAATTGGGCTACCACCTCCGTCAAAAAACCTACTCAATAAAGCAAAACCAAATAAACAGAAGACAGAGCCTAGTGGAGAGTTTGCAGCGGCTTAATCCACCTGGAGGCGGCGATAGCAGCACGCCTCCAGACTGCAGCAGCTACTGCTCTCGCTCTGGCCTCGAGGGATCAGCGATGCCGAGCAAACGCACCGCCTGGCTGGTCAGGTTTGCACGTAGAGGAGGAACAATGGAGGCTAAGGGGGCGCAAACTCTTGGGCCCGTGAATCTGATCTCGGGCACCAGTCTGAGTTCGGCCGCACAACCAATGGGAAACTCCGCTCTCCGTGGGACGCAAACAAGCGGCCTCCAGAAGGAGCTATCAGGTATGGATGATTTGTTTGGTAGCAGCTTTTTCGGCTCAAACCTCAACCAATCCGAAATGAATAGCACTGTTGACTCAGTAGACGAGTCGCCGGCCAGGTTGGATGCCAACCAGTGGAAAGTTTCGTCTAATAGCGTGCCAGTTGGTTCATTGCACGCTAACAGCAACAACGACAACAGCAACAACAACGACAACAACAACAACGGCAACGGAACAAACTCCCTGAAACTGGACACTCGGGAGCAGAGTCGTGATAGAGTTGTGATTGCCATAACGGAACTGAAGGACGCGGAGCTCGGCAGTTTGGCCGCCAGTCTTGGCCGCACAACAAATGCGAGCTCCATGTCGGTCCAATTGCATCCGGCTCAGAGTGGGCAAATAGTACGCGCTTTTGGTTCGGCCAGCTTTGGGGTTGAATCGGGGAGAAGCCAGGGGGAGGCAAAGGGGGGCCAAGTTTGCTCGAGGATGAACAAATCGAGCAGTTTTATAGCGAAAAAGTTGCGCCTTAACACTGGACAACTATCGTCTAGCGCGAGTCTATCCATTTCTGGCCAGCAAAGTGGTGCCAACAACGAGAGCCAGCGGCCTGGCCGCCAGCCAAGACAACAGCCGATCGCCTTGAACTCAACCGTCAACACTGCAAATATGCAATCTGTGATCAAGATGCTAGGTAAGCAGGAAATTGTTTTTCCATTCGAATTTACCTCCTGAATGGAAGCGTGAAGTGGCGAGCGCCGTCGAGATTACATTGTTTGCGCCGTCGCAGTTGCGGGGCGAGAGAGAGAGAGAGAGTTTGGTGCTAGAAGGAAGTGGAAGCGAGCCCACTTTTTCAGGGCTTAGCAGTGGCGGCGGCCAGGTAGGTGGGCTCGGCGATGATCAGCATGATGAGCGCCGGCTTAGCGCGCGAATTTGTTCACCAAAGATATTGTTTGTGAGAGCAGAGGGAGGGACGGCACAGGCGAGCCTTGGTGTGGCTTTGCAGTGTAAGGGTTAGGTGTTGGCGGTGGAAGAAATGATCCTCCTCTCTTCCTCTTCGGCGCCGTAAACAATCTGGGGTCCATGGGGGCGGCGTCACATTACAAGATAGCCCGCGGGCCGGTCACAAGGGCTCAAAGGCAAGTGCAAGGGCACGAGCATGAGCATGGGCGGCCTCCTCGTCGCACGAGAGCCGGGCTAGTTGAGGAGCGAGAGCTAACGATGCAGTATCGCAAATCTTGCCCCCTGATCAACTCATGTTGACGCCTTCGGCAGCTAATTATCTGGGCAACATTCACTCCTTCGGCAGCTCGAGCAAGTTTACTGATCCGAACTCTTGCTCGCTTGGCCGCCACGAGCGCTGCTGTCCGCCACTCGAACTTGGGCTTGCGCTCTCACTTGGCCGCAGCCAGTTTTACGCTGCAATGGTGGCTTCGTCTTGCGACCAAAAGACATTACAGCGCAAGTATGGAGGCAAATTTGCTACTTTTTGCTGGAAACAGGTAGCCGTTTGGTTTTCAAAATATGCCTGCGAGCGTTCCTGCAGCAAAATGGTCTGAGCTCAAGCTGATGGTTTTTCGCGCACGACAGGTTTGCCTATCGCAAGCCAACTCAAGCCGCGCATTCGAGTCGGGGGCGCACATTTGCACAGGTTTGCCCGGCTGCACGGGCGCCTTAATCATTAGCCGCCGCCTCTGTGTCCAGATCCAGGTGTCCGAGAGGCTGAGATTTGGGCGAATGCCACTCGGATTCAAGGCGGCGGCTGATTAAAGTGGAGCCCTTGCCAGAATTTTTGCCACTGAGAGGAGGGCAAAGCTGGCCTTCGAGTGGCCCAAACTCGGGCGCCAACTTGAATCCGCGAGAAGGGCTCGCTTTCGATTATGCGCGACGCTAACTCCGCCAATTGACAGCCCGTTTTGTCGCTGAAACGTTGGCAGGTAGGCTGGGTTAGGCAATAAATCTGCCGCCATATGCGGTCCCATGCTGTTGGCGTGGGGTCAGCGGCGCATGATTGCGCCACCAGGTGCCGGCCGCCCCTCGCGTCCATCCGCCCGCCAGCCCGTCCGATAATCAGAATTTTCCATCGTTCAACCGGCAAGTTGCAATCGGCTCAGCTGAACGCCCCCGTCGCGGCCACTCGAAGCTCGAGTCTCGGCACTCTGAGTCCATTTTGGGCAGTGGACGGTTGAATATTTACACCTACTCCCAACTGGCCCGCTCCTATTAAAATTTGCCCAAGCCGAGATCAATTCGAGCGCTTCAGCTCGGGGCCGAAACCATCGGGCCGAAGCGGGCGGATTCGTTTCGATGGCAGCGAGCCCATTTCAAACACATCCTTCAAGCTGGATGAGTCCGTCTGGCGGGCTAGCGCAAGCTCGGTGCGCAAAGCCCTCAGCGAGGTAGTGGTGGCCAGATCGTCGGGACGGAAGGAGGACTTTGCTCAGGTGGCGCGCTGAGACGATATAGTTGTGGTCTTAGGTGCACGGGCTTGCCGACTGGCTTGCCAATGGGCCGCTTATCCGCTGCATGATTCCAACATAACGCGAACACGTTAATTCAATTTGCCCCTGAACCGCACACGACAGCTTGGCGCCAAGCGTGGCAAAGCCGGCTCAAAGGGGCCCAAATTGCCTTAAGCTGGGCCCACCTGCGAAATGCCAATATCCTCAGCTTTGCCACAGAAGCCCCCTGCCCCTTCTGCTCGTCCCATTTTGTTGTTGGCGGCCAAGTTTAAGTTGGCTTTCGGCACCAAGCGAATCGAGGCGACCAGATCGGCGCCTTTACACTATTTCTCCTATCTCAGATTGTTTGCCCTAAATGCTTGGCTTGCCGCCTTTATGGGCGGACTCTCATCCGAGTGAACCCGCGACATTAATCAGCCGGCCAGTTGAAACGCAATCGAGCCTCGAATACCTGCGAGACTCATCCGGCCACCAGACGCCAAGGTGGTCGCGCCGCTCTAGTCTCTTAGTTTTACACTTGGCGCAAAGTGTGCGACTTGCGGCCACAACGACAACCAGATCATCTCCACCTGACGCCGCGTTGGAACAAAAGCGGAGGAAGATCGATTAAATGGGAGTGCAAATTATTGCGGATGATTTATCGAGCCTTTGGGTGAGCGGAACCAGCTGCTTGTGGGTTTGGTTTGGCTGGCCGAGTTTAGGTTGCGGCGAGCAGCCTGAGCCTGGCTTTGCTAGCGAGCAGCAATTGGGCAACAGCAGGACAATTATTTTGCGGCTCTTGGGCGTGAGGTGGACGCGACGACAAGACTACGGTAGTCGGATGCCCAAAGCCGCTTTGGCCGGCCCATTCGCGTCCGGCCGGCTAGCCAGCCAGCCCATCAATCGGGCACCCCAAGGAGCGTGGGCGCGTCCGCCCCGCCAGCTCACCTGCCCTTGTCTTTGGCCCGCTGCCCGTCTGGCGCTGCGCACTTGGATCCGCCATTGGCCGGCCGGGCGAAGCTCGTTGCGGCGAAACAAGGAACAAATTGAGTTTGTGTCCAGAGAAAACGAGCTCGCAAGCTGACGCCGCCCGGACAAGAGCAAACTTGGCCCTAGAAGGGACTAAATTATCATCCTTTGGAGGAGGCAGGCCGGCCGCTCATGGGGCCGCAAGTGTTAATTTGCACATTGCTTTCATTGAGCTGGGCGGTGGCTGGATATTGTATGGGCCGAGCTCACGTTTGCACGATGGCCAATCAGGGGCAGAGTTTGCTTTCGTGGTGTCAGCTCGTCCGCGAGGCTGACCATCCGCACGAGGCTGATGGGCCTTTTGGCAGCGGCCACTAACAGGTTGCCAAGCACGTAATTGCATTACTCTGGCCCGCGACTAATAGGCCGCCGCAACTCTCTGTCTGCTGGCCCACTAGATCGGCTCGTTGGCCAACCTCGGCCGCCAAGATGGCCGCTCGAGAGGGGGGGGGGATCATTGAATTTGGCCTCTCGGCTTGGCGGCTTCGTGCGCCCCAAAGCAACCCCAAAGCCGCTGGCCACCATGAGCGCTCGTCGCTGCAGTCAAGGAGATGCCTCCTGCAGCTGATTTATAGAATCAGTCCGTCCCATTGAGCTGGCCCCAAATCGATCGGGCCTCGCAAGCATCCTTTTTCCAACATTCTGAGGCCGCAAGCTCATGACCGCAACAAAAACGATGGCCACGGCAACAACGACAAGGCGAGTTCAATGGATCTTGGGGGCCAAGTTTGAGCGAGCTCGTGGGGCCGCAAACAGTCGAGCGAAATGTCCATTGTTACTTGGCAAAGACGCTGGCACAGCAACACCAATTGCGTCTGTCCCAATTGAGTGGCCTCTCAACATTCGCTCGATTCATTAGCTCGGAAATCTCGTCTTGTCGCCGGACTTTCTGGCACAGAAGATTTTGCGTTGGCTGGTTTCAGTTGTTGCAAATAATAATAAAATTGGCACGACTCTCTATCTCGCAATCAGCCAAAAGCTTTGCCCTTCTCAGGACTCAAATGGCTCGTGAGACAAGCGAGCGGCCAGAGAGGCCGAGCAAGTCTTTCACTCGGCTCAAGCTTGGCTTTGATGAGCTGGCTAGTCCGTGCAGACTCCAAGCGGCTGCAACGTGATCAGAGTGATCCAGCTGGCCGCTCGCAGGTGCTGGACTGCACAGGTTACAGGGAGGCCCCATTGGCGCGCTGAGGGCGGATCCACTTGCGGCAAAGCAGCCCAAGTTGGCTGCATGACAACCATAAATCATCAAGTTGCTCGGCCCAAACCGAGCCGAACCCAACCCAAAAGCTCCATGTCGCCGCTGGTCCGAGTTGCCGGCAGCCGACGCTGAAACAGACGAACGCTGGCCACTCGGCCAACCAAGAAAACAAACAAACGGCTCCCAGTTTCGCCGAACGAGGAAAATAATCGCAAGCAAGCAGAGAAAACAAACTCAATCGTCTTGGGCCCAATTTGAACCATTAGCAGTTTTGGCCAACTCCTCCTCCAGTGTTTTCAGCGCCCGGATTCAATATTCAAGTGGAAACTTGGAGGGCTCACATTGCGACTAATGATGTTTGTGGCGGTCAAAGTGAGCTAGCGTTGCCGCTGCGCCAGCCAGCCAGCAAGCTACTCGCATTTCCAATCCAATGAATCCGAGCGGCCGGCAAGAAGGCTCGCGCTCAAGCTCGCTACTTCGGCCGGAAATTGTTAAAATTGGACCGGATATTTGCGGCCGACGGTGGGTTTGTTTGTGCTCCGTTTTGCCTTGGCTTGAGCGAGTCTGGCTCTGCAACTGGCGCGCTTACTTGTTAAAATTTGTCTAGCTATGCGCTGCCAGCGGGGGTCAGGGTGTTTTTGGCAAGAGACTGGCCCCGTTTGGCAAATTTATCGCCCAAATCTCTCGCCAGCTCAACGTTCAACCAAAACTGGGGGCGGCGGCGGCGGCCGATTTTGGCCCGCTGGCCATCAATCATGAGTGATCAAGTGAGTCGTCGCTAAGTCTCGTCGGTGGTTTCGGTAGCCAGCGCGCAAAATCTTGGCCTCAATTCCCTTGGCTGGCTGGCTGGCTGGCGAGCGAAGGTGGGCGAGCTGGTTTGGTAACAATTGGCCGCCTAGCGACTTTGCGACTTGCGCGCTCAGGGAATCAAGAGCGGCCCTGTTTGGGCCGGCAGAGGCAGAGGCAGCGGCAGCCAGGGCGGAGCGGCAATTGCGCTTGGCCCGTTTTGTTTGCCGGATCGCACAGCTCGCTGGGCAGCCGATCCGTTTGGACATCTGAGCGCGCGCCTTTCAAAATCGAGCCAGACATATTTTGAGTTGCTCCACTGAATTTGGACGGCTTGTGGCCAAAATTGAGCGCCCCAAAATCTGGGCCAAAATGTAAACTCCATTTGAGTTTGAGGGCGGCCGCAATAGCTGGCCAAGCTAAACGGGCGGCGCCCTCCAATGGCCAGCAACTTGTTCCATTTCAAGCGGCCCAGTGCCTTTGCTGGCCAGATCGGTGCAAGGCGTGTGGGAAATAGTAATAAGCGCGGCCAGTGTCCTCCGTAGAGGGGACGCGGGCGCATCGACACCCGGAGCCGAGTTGCGCTCGTTATCTATGCTCCAACGAGTCCGGAAGCAGGCGGCCAATAATAAATGTGCTGACTTGACAATTAAGAATGTGCACTAAATTGCGTCAGCTTGTCCAGCTCCAGAACCTTGTTTGCTTGGCTCCGCATTCTCTCGCCCAAGACACAACTGGCCTCGAGCGGCAAGCTCGTGTCCGGCCACTTTTAAACAGTTTTGACGGCATCATTTGCTCGCTGGCCGGAATTAATGGCGCTCGAATCGTAATGACGAATTCAATTGGACTTAATTGCCAGCATTGAGATCCGATGCCCTCTTGATTCTGGCCCATAAGCCTTACATGTACTTGGTTGCTAAACCAACACGAGAGTAACTTCGCCCGCAAACCTCAGCTCGCTAACCAAACCTCCCGAATCCCACTCGTCGCAAACAGTCTCAGTCGTGGTCATGTTCTTCATTTGCTGGGCGCCCTTTCACGCGCAGGTAAGTTGCTAGTCGATGCTCCAGTTTAGTCTAGTTTGATTCAATTCAATTCAATTGAACCTAGAGACAAACCAACCAACTGACTCCCGCCAATCGAACAGCGACTGATGGCAGTTTACGTGACCGAGCCAACGTCCGAGCAAGAGTTCATCTACAGCCTCTTGAACCACGTTAGCGGCGTCTCCTATTATATCAGCGCCCTTGTCAATCCAATCCTCTACAGGTTAGTTAAAGCGTTCGCGCCATTCAATTTGGCGCCCCTAAAACTTGTCCAAACTTAGACTCTCCCGCTTCCATTAGACCAAGATCAAACTAATCGATTGAATTGAAAACTAGCCTGTTTTCAGTGAAATTTCGCCAAGCCTTTCGAGATACATTCAGCTCAATGAGAGTTTGCCCCCCTCAAGGTTAGTCCTCGGTTTAAAGTTACTAATCGTCGCACGCTCTCCATTGACTTTGCAGTAAATATGCACAAAGTCTCTGGGAGAAGCGTGAATGGCCGACGCAAAACTATGGCCAGCGAGCAAACCTGAGTGCCTCTCAAAGCAGCCAAAACTAAGAGTGCTGAGTGATAACTCGGCGAATCCGCTCACCTAGGATCTTTTAGCAAAGAAATCTCCTCTCTCCATCCACTAGCCTCGCAATGAAGTTCAACAAACCCTTCCCTAGTCTATATTTGCTGGCGGCAACAGTTACCCTCTGCTGGCCCGCGCTAGTTTCTGGCAAGCGAGACCTCTCGTCAGACAAACCCCTCGGTCGCTCACCAGGGCAACCGGATAAAGTACCTAAATGCAACGCGAGCACATTGAGAGCCTACCAAGAGGACAGGAGCGACTTTCCGTTGGTGGAGGATGTGCTCTATGGGCGAAACATGGATACGGAACAGAGGACCATCCTCTTTGATTGCGCTTACACGCTTGTGAAATGCATAACGGACATGTTGGGCAACATTGCGCACGGGAAGCCGCCCTCAAATCGTGCCTGCTGCCCCGTAGACATCCTCTTCTTCCTCTGCCCACCAAAAGACTCAGCCCGCCCCACCAGGCGACCCTCAAGAACGAGCCGGCGCCCGAGCACAACTCCTGCCGGCGCTGACATGGGCGAGCCAAATTATGAACCAAGCTCGGCACCGCAATCCATGCCCGACAATCCGACCAAAAGGCCGAGCAAGATATCAACCACCAGCAAACCCGAAGATGAGCCAGCCAGCGAGCAAACCACAACGATTCCCGTTGGCAATCGTCCATCTGCTTCGACTAAACCAAACAAACGTCCTCTGATTGCCAAGAAGCCAACCTCTGAGTCTGAAGGGGACGATGAATTGGATGAGCAAGTTTCATCTACAAGGCAACCATCAACCAGTGCTAAGCCATCCTCAGCCAGTGGAGCTTCGGGGGAAGTATCAACGGGTCAGCAGAAAACTCCAGAGCCAGAGCCGTCAACTCCGGAGCCAAGGCCAACAACCCCGGCATCAAAGCCACCAGCCTCGGAGACAAAGCCGCCGACCCCTGAGACAAAGCAGCCAAATCCAGGTACCAAGCGACCGTTTCGCCCACCTTTTTATATAAGGAGGACAACAACAAAGGTACCAGATGCTAAGGACAATGATCCAAAGAAGAGGGACGATGACGGTAGTGATAAAGATGATGATAGTGGTGATGAAGATGACAATATTGATGGTGATGATGATAAAGATGACGACTAGTAAGACAGATCCGAGTGGCTACCAATCTGAGGGGTTGGTCAACAAGCTAGATGGGACCAAATCGACCAAGGTGCATTCAGCTAGGGGACTAACTACCAGTGGCGCCAATCAAGCCAGTAACAAGCCGAGTGAGGCTGCCCGCAGTTGGAACCTTCAAGGGGGGCTCGTAGGCAGCCGCTTCTAAATCTGAAACGGTGTGACAGAGTTTCGAACTGACGAAGGGTTGAATTGGAAGAGAATGTAGTGCAGACAGAATAAAGACAAGAGTTTGCCCAGTTGCCTCTGATGGGTTCATTTTAAATCCCATCTCACGCCTACCACCAATCAAATTTCGCCCGATCAGCATTGGCCTCAGAGCCGAATGATAGCCTCCTCTTTCTATCCTCGCACCGCGCAGACGAGCTATTCCGGTGGCTAGATTCGGATGCAGACACCCGTTACAAAAACAAATACCAGATCCAAGTCTGGCGAATGAAACTGTTAGAATCATGTTGAAAGTGTCCTATTCATGAATAGCACGAGTAGATCCGGATTCAAGGCTCACTCGTTTCTAGGGCCGTGCAAAGGTTCCATGAGAACCCCCTGAGCGATGCTGCTTATTCCAATGATATGTCTATCCCACTGAATCAGCGATCTGAAAGTTCCGATTTCAGATGATAAGATGCGAGCTTGCGACAACGAGCAAGCCAACAGGTCGAACGGATTCGAACGAAACGATTACATTAACGCTGCATCCGCGCTAGTTTATCAACCGAGCTGACTCCCCCGAGCAGCCTTTGGCCTCATAAACACTTAGCGGCCCCAAAATTAGCCGCCGGTTTAGAGTTACTCGTCCTTAGTTTGCTCGCTCACCTGCTGACGATGCTCAAATCTGCTAAAATTCGGCTTTAAATCTGGGAGAGCTAACTGAACGCAAACGCTGATGGGGTTCTCGAGTTGCAAGGCCAACCTTTGGTCGGGCCGCTAGCACTGGCCGATCGATTTCCAGATGAAAAGCTCCCTCTAATGAGCTAGCCCGAGCATGAGCCCGAATAAAGAGTTCCAGAGTTGCTGTTATCTCGTCTTGGTGGCTGTGTTGGTTTTCTGCCAACTCATAGCCGGAGTTTCAGGTCAGACAGGTGAGCGAGTGTCCAGGCTTGGCTGGCACTTCCCCCGGCCGACAAATGAGGTGTCACAGGCTGGTGGACCTTGCAACCAAAATAAAGGTCAGATGCAAACATACGAGCAGAGGCAATTGTGTGCCTATTCGCTGGCTCAGTGCATCTCCGACACCTTGGGCAACATTTTGCGCATGAGGAGACCATTTGGATCAGAGGCTTGCTGTGCCATCGACTTATTGTTCTTCCTCTGCCCATACAAGCCGCCGCCTTCAACAACTCGGAGGCCGTCTAGGAGAACTCGAACCCCAATAACCATCCGACCGCTCAACAACAGAGCATCGCGCACACCAAGACCCTACATGACAGGCAAGCCAAGCACCGAGTCGGCCATACTGCCGCCAAGCTTACCTTACGACGACTCCAACCCTGCAAACGAGCCAACCAGACGCGGCACAAGCAAACGCCCGCCCAGAACCACGAGGAAGCCGGACAGCAGGCAAACGACAACCACTGAGGTTCCCAAACAAGAGGACACCGACAAGCCGCCCAGAACTGTGAGGCCAGCATCCAAGAAACCAGCAAGTCGTCGGCCGACAATGGCCACCACCACAACAACAACAACGAGCACAACCACTGAGGCGCCGGAGGAGGAGCCGATCACTACTAGGAGACCGTCGACTAGGAGACCGGCGGGTCGTCGGACAACGAAAGGCACCACCACCACAACGACGAGCACAACAACTGAGGCGCCACAGGAGGAAACAATTGAGCCGCCACAGGAGGAGACAATTGAGCCACCACAGGACGAGTCAACGGAGCCTCCTGATTACGAGCAGCAGCGAGAAACCACGACGACCTCGACCGAACGACCCTCAATAGACAATCCGTCCCCCGTGAAACCAGCAAGCATGCGGTCGACCAGCAAGAGGCCTGCAACTCCGCCACCTGACGACAGTTCAGTTGACTATCCTGAGCCAACGGCGCCGCCAACCATCGAGTATGATGGCTAATGGGCTAGCTGCTAGTGTCTGTGTGTTTCGATGATCCGCCTTGAGAGCAAAATGAGTGGAGAGGAGAGGAGAGAGGGAGCAGCCATACCCTTAAGGGCTGCCAAACGCGGAACTGGTTTCTTTCTCAAAAAAGGTGAGAACATTTGATTGAGTCTAGTTATCAGATCAACCTTAAAAATGGCCAAACTCTTGACGGCAATGCTAATTAGCAAGCAAGCACAACTCTATTGCAATCCATCAATCTTTGCGTGGAAAGGACGCAACCTGGTTTGGTTCAATAGAGGCTCTGAAAGCGGATAGCATCTGGTTCAATTCTTTGTACATTGAATTTAGCCTCCCACTTTCCTTGTTCACTGTTTGTCTAGTTTGCTGACGTCTCATGAGAACTCTCGCAGCTTCTAGCAACAACTTGTAGCAATTCAAACATTTGTTTATCCTATCCTCGCGGCTCAAATCTATTCCAACCAATTTGGCCGACTCCTTTTGGCTTTCGAGCGTTGTTTTGATTATGGGCGAAAAGTGTGTCAAAATTAGTTTGAGCGATTTCAGGCCAACCTCAACATAGAACTCGTATTCAGGTGTCGCTTGTACAAGCAAATCCTCAATTATTATCGGCAACAGCAGTTGGCAAATCTCTAAATTCCAAAGCTTTGGTCTTGATAAAATAACACCCAAAACATCGACAACCAGCGAGGTGTTCAGCGAGCTTAGCTTTGTACCTCTATCAGACTCAGAGTCTGCTACCCTCAAATGACCTCTCTCTCCACCTTTGACCTTATTGGGCTCCTTATGGTTGCTGTTGAAGCTAAACATTAAACCCTGATTGTAGAAATCAACTAGCTTCTCAATCGCGCGTTTGAAATCCCTCTGAAACCAGACACTCTGAATGGTCTGCAGGCTTCTCTTTCGCTCCTCAATCTTCTTCAAGACGAACTTGTGCTGCCTCTTGATACCTCGACTTAGCTCGTAATCTTCTCTCCTGAGCAGGATGACTTGTTGCCTGATTTGTTGCTCAGACATCAGCCGATCCTCGGTGCGATCTTTGCCACCATCTATCCCCCCATTACAACCACGCAGTAGATCGTCCAGTTCGAGCCCAAGGCCACCTCTGGGGTTGAGCCTATCGTCTAGGCTCATGAAATCTTCTATAACCGAGCTAGTTCTGCTCGCAGCTCTGGATCGAGCACTTTTGTCCACCATAATATCGCCAGCCAAAGCTAGCAGCTCGTCCTCCTCCTGTTGCGCCTTCACCACAGGCCTCACCACCGACACCATGTGCTGCCTCCTCTGCTCGGCTCTCAGAGCCGTGTTCTTGGGTCCGCTTTGGGTCGAAGGCACCATTGCGACCGCCGCCGCCACTGAGCTCTGATCAGCCCTGAGCTCGCTTGGCCGCTCTATCAGGTTCACAACGCACCTGCTTCTGCTTCCAATCATGAGAGGTAACGAGGCTCCCGTACTAACAGCTGCCGCTGCCAGACAATCTTTGGCTGAGACGCGCTGCCGAACGAGCGCCGAGTTGTTTATTGTTGGCGGCAAATTGAACAGCAAAACGCAATCTGTCTCACTTGAGGCCAATCGCCTGCCTTTACTCAGTTCAATTGCCCGCTTCAAAGGTCCCTGATCTCGGGCCGCTTCGTCTTGTTGCTGTTTTGACTCAAAACGGCCGCCAATCGAGCTATGCTCGCTTGACGAGGCCGACGATGAGGAGTCGATGGAGGAGGAGTTTTGGGTTGAGAATAGGGACGAATGCCGCGAATCTTGCCTTAGGTTAGCTCGAGTCTCGCGCTTGCTGCTACTTTCGACATTTTGTTGCTGGTTGCTGTTGTTTAATTGCGGCAAAGTTCCATACTTGAACATGACTTCCACTCCGAGCTAGTCTATTGGAACCAAATCTTGCACCAGCAATTGCGCGCCAGCAGCCATAGATTGAATGGATGAGCGATACAAAACCATCGCCTCAATCAATGAACGGGCCCCACGCGAGTTGAACGATCGGTTCACCTGTCGTCTATTGACCCCATATGTTGTCACACTCGAGTTCACTGGTGCTTCGAACCCTCAGTGTGGCCCAAATAGGCAACTGCGCGAGCGCTTGCAAGTAAAAATAGACACCATGGTTTTAGCGCGAGGATCTCCATGGCAACTGCGGCATAAGTCAAAGGTTTGCACCACATAAACACAGAATTCTCGATTTTCACGGAGTTCAAGTCGAGCTGAATTCAGATTTGAACGATAATTTGGTGGCGATAACTACAAAATCTGGGGTGCAAGCCTCAGAATAGTGATCCTTGATCACCGTTTGCTGGAAGTCGGATTGGCGACCGGATATTTCTCGTCCAAAGATGGAGGTTGAATTCGGGGCCGAACAGTCTGCGGGGGTGAAGAGTAAGGGGGCTTGCTCAAAGTTGCTAGTACACTCTAGTTGCGTTTGACGTGTACCTACTCGCTTAGACCCCCCATTGAGCGGTATCATCTTACATTGAGCATCTAGTTGCTCTCCGTTTGGGATTTGGAGCCGACGCGAGCAGGTGTTGGCTCCAAAGAAGACAACAGCTCAAGTTGTCCAATCCAAACTCTTCGAAATTGGAACTAGAAGCCCCGGCTCAGGATGAAGTTGATGCGCCTTAATCTATCGAAATCCAGCAGACTGCTTGGGTCGCTGTTTGTCATAATCAATTTGTTTGCATTCGTTTCCTGCAAACCTGATTATCCCTATTTCAGAAGCTTGATCGGCTGTCTTAATTTTATAGAAGATTGGGTCAAGGGAAAACCAACAGAGTTTTTGCACTCTCCACCAGAATCCTGCTGTTATTTGAGAATACCCACCTTCAAATGCGAGGATCAGGATCCGTACAGCTTTTTGCCATCGGAACCCGAAAAGAAGAACGATGGTCCACCTGTCACGCTAAGTCACGGACTGAAGGGTTTGAAGGCTTGCTTGGCGCAAATAACGCGGGAGACTTTACTTTATTACCGACCTAATATGGGAACTAAATGCTGCTCGTTCGGAATTCCAAGCATTGCTTGCGCCGAAGTCGCTAACGTGAGCTCCATAGCTAGCACGGTTACGCCCGCTCCATTAGCTCGCGGTGGGCATAAATGGAGGCCAAGTTGGCCAATTTACAAGGATCCAGATATGACACCAGAGCCACAGGAGGTGACAACGGAAGCACCGGAGGAGGTGACAACAGAAGCACCGGAAGAGGAGACAACGGAAGCACCAGCTGACGAAATTCAAGAAACACCTCAAGAGACGACGACGAAAAGACCAATACGGACGACAAAACGGCCTAAGCCAACGAAGAAAACAACGACAAAACGGGCCAAGCCAACGATGAAGAGAACGACCAAGAATCCAAATAGTGAAGATCAATGGACCACAGAGGAGCCTTGCACAGAGGAGCCGAGTACGAAGAAACCGTCCAAGAAAAAGCCATTTACAAGGAAACCGTCCACTGAGGAGACGGAAGGCGAAGAGCCAGCAAGCGAGGAGCCGGCAAGTGAGAGGCCGGCAAGTGTAGAGCCAGCAAGTGAGGAGCCAGCAAGTGAGGGGCCAGGAAGTGAGAAACCGGCAAGCGAGGAGCCAGGAAGTGAGAAGCCGGCAAGTGTAGAGCCAGGAAGCGGAGAACCAGGAAGCGAGGAGCCATCCGCGCAGAGGCCACCTGTAGAGGCTGATGGCAGTGGATCTAGCGAGGGCTCAAACCAGCCAAACAAAGAGGAGAAGCGGTCAGGGCAATCCAATCCTAACTTGGACTATGGTGTAGGTGGGCCATAGAATAGGATGCGTCCACGATTTAAAAAAATATTTTGGCCAGTTTGAGACTCGCTCAAGTAAGCAAGCCTAATCAACAACAAGAGGATGCTATGGCTGTGGTGATGGCGATGATGGTGGAAGTGAGAGTTTATTTGTCCGCCTCGGAAGGCCATCTTTGAAATCAAATGGGCAGCTTATCCAATTCTCCTCCAAGTGGCTCTGGCCTGAATACTTGAGTACAAAGATTCTCGCTAGAGTGCAAAGATAAATAGAGTCTCACTCGGGACCCTTTGAAGATCGCTCGATTTGAGTGAGTAAGTGTGTGTGTGTGTGTACGTGTCTGTCTGTCGATGATGAATGTCCAATAAATAGAGAGGCGCCTTCCAGGTTGCCTTGAACGTCCAGCGGGTCCCCTTGGTTCGTCCGAATCATCCATCCGCCCTGACGAGAGAAAATAGGGGAAAATAGGGAGGAAGCGAGGGGGTAGGAAGATGGAGGGAAGGGGTTTTGGGCCGGCTTGTGACGGCGGAAGGGGAGGCGATATCACTGGCTATTGAGAGCTTGTGCGAGTTCTAGATTTTAGGGCACAAATTTGATTAGGGCGGCGCCGAGAGCGGCTCTTAGTCCGTCGATCACACCGGCTGCTTGTCTGTCCATCTATCTATAGCCGCCAAGTCTACGTTTAAAGAGATGTCTATGAGAAGTTCTCGTATTGGTGCAAGAAGAAGGGTAGCTTTCGTCTTTGGTTGACCTTTTCGCAGGCTTTCGTAATCGATTTGGTCATAGCCTTTGGTCCGCAGCTGAAAACACCAACCTTGTTAACCTGTGCGCGTTTATTTGTTTTTGGTCATGGAAGGTAAGTTGGGGCTTTTGGTTAGGCTTTGAAAGGAGCATGATAGCGTTCCAAGTATTAGATGGTAAGGGAAGTTAACTTACACACGAGTGCTGATTTTGAACATGCTGTAAGAGGGCAGCTATATCTGGTCGGCCAAAATGATTTATCGCCTTGAGTCCTGTGAATAGGCTGCTGTTGGATACTCGTTGGAAGTGATTCTCGCAAATGTACTGTTTACGTAAGGACAGTTTTGAGTCAAGGGCGAGTTTGGTTGAGTCGTGTTTAAAGCGAGCGCGTTTTGCGGGCGAAATTGTAGTTGGCGTAAGTTGGTTAACAGGTGAAAGCGAGTTAGCAACGAAAGCGAAAGTTAGAGGAGATAAAGTTCATCTTGATATTGATATCAATCGATCAGAGCGATCAGCTTCTTGCCTCCCGCGAATTAGCGAGTTGGTGCCGATTGGTTGTTGGTTAGGTCAAGTTCAAGGTTGGGCTCGTTTGTTTACTCACCAGCATGGTTGTTCTCAGATCAAACTTATGAAAGAATTGGGTTATGAAAATGTGCATTTCAAGCACATTTGTTACATCCTTTCTCTCAACATCCCTTAGAACATCAATGAACCACTCGAAGTTCCTATGCGAAGGGCAAATCCAAATGAAATAAACCTTCTTGTAGGCGACGCCAGAGTAACGATTTGTTGAGGTTCCAAAGACGAGATCGTTTAGAATTGACGCGTATGGAGTGACCCCAATGCCGCCGCCAATCATGACAGCCACCTCGTACTTGTACCAATCCTGGTTGCCGCCCCCAAAGGGACCCTCAATGCGGATCCTGGGCGGCAGCTGCGAGTTCAGCAGCTTGTTGTACTGCAAATTGGCCGGATCGAAGAGGGACCTGAGCTTCCAGGTCCAAGGGCCTTGCGCGCGAACATGGATGGACAGGTAATCGTCTTGGGGCGCAGAGGTTAGCGTGAAGGCGTGGAACTCGTGCGGCCTGAATGCAGTGCAGGCAACGCGCACCCACTGGCCAGATAGGAACTTGAAGCTTGGAGGGCGCGCAAATTTCACAGAGATGACATCCGATGGCAAACACTCGGTTTCGAAAATTTCCAACTCCAATAGTTTTGTTTGTAGGCTCATGATTTTGTCGATTGTGAATAGGATGGCCGGAATTAAAAAGAAGATCCAAAATCTCGGGCTACCTGTTAGCTTTGATGAGCCATGAAGTAGGGTTAGGGCGTATATAAGGTAGTAGAGTTTGTGCGTTGACCAAAAGAAGCTATAGGCGCGTTGGCGAACCCTTTGGTGGGCAAAAATGTAGATGATTGAGCAGAGGATCCACAGAATCAGGCCCGTTGAACCAGTTACAGTTTGAAAGATCCAGTAGAAGAAGGTTGGCCTCGATTCTCCACTGAATTGCATCTCCTTTGTTAGGCATCTCAAATGTTCAACAGGTTGCTGGGTAACATGGTAAAAGTTTACACAGTGACCAACAGTGTGGAGCACAGTCATTACGAGCGCAGTCATTGCAACAACCTTGTGAAATTTGACATGACTATCGAGAGGAATATACTCGCGAACGCCCATCGTTCTAATTCTGGTCATGAGGTTTCTGCACATTGACAATAGAAGCATTGCGTAACAGAAGGATAGGGAGGCGGCGGATCCTCGCGTTATAGCTATACCAACGCCCATGACATGCCTGAGATCCATGTGCTCGCTTAGGTAGGAGTAGATAATAAAGCGTTCAAAGAATAAAACAATCACAATCACGTAAAACATTAGCATGTAAACAATATCCTGTCGATGCTCCTCCAATTCGGTTATAAAAGCACGCCAACGATTCGCAATCGAGCGCAAGAATCCGGCCTTCTCCTCTTGTTTGCGCTGCTTTTGGCTCTGTGAATTTCCTTGGTCGACGACAGTCATTCGCCTATACCTTCTGCCGTCCGCGCCAGTCTTGTCTTGCTCGCTAGCTTGATCAAACAAGCTTTGCTGCTCCAAATAGGCGCCAGTTGCGCTTGTGTCGACAAAGAAGTTCTTCTTTGCGCCCTTCATGTCCAATCCAATCGAGAGTATTTGTTGGCCCATGTTGTTGAAGGTGTTAAATTTGGCACCATTCTCTTGGCCGTCCAATCCAAAGGTGGACTTGTTGTGGCTACTGATTATTAGCTTAAAGTCATCGTAAGTTAGCAGCGGCTTGTCCTCCAGGCCAACTGCCCTGAACATTTCGTGTATCATTTGAAGCAGACCCTCCTCTGTGAGCGACTTTGTCTTCGCAATGTCGACTAGCGACCTGAGCATTCTAACAAGCTCCATCTTCTCTATAACGCCCTTGCCTCCGTGGTCGCACATGTCAAATATGATCCGCAATTTGTCCTCCAGTTTGCCCCTCGAAAACATGACCACTGTATCGAGGAACTCTTGAAAGGAGATGCGCCCATTACCATCCTTGTCGACGCAATTGAACATTTGTTTCACAAACAGCGAGTCCGATCGCATGCCTAGAGCCTCAGCAAACTCTTGCCTCGAAAGCGAGGTCCTCATGATCAAGCCAATGTCTGGAGAAACCTTGCTAATGTCGGCCGGCTGCTTCTCATCCCCATTCAAGCCAAAGGTGAGCGCATAGGCCTCGCGGAAGAATTGCTCCAACCGTTGCTGCCTCCTCTCTTTGGTTTCGGCGTTTGCAAGCATCACCTCTCTCGGCAGCCGAAAGAGTGTTAGCGATTTGTTGATCGATTGAAGATAAGCCTGGAGTTTGAAAACAAACTTTCGTCTCTGCTGAACATCGTAGAATTGGAGCACCAGATCATAATTGCGCGGCACTCGTATCAGAATCATTGGTTTGTGGTTGACTGGCTGGTCCAAGTCGGCTGCTGTAAGCTCGCTTGCCATTGGACTGAACTGTAAGTTTCCATCATCAGCCGGATTCAGGGCGATGGAAGCCGCCGACTGGGCGCTCGGCCCTGTGGATACGAGCGAGGTAGTTGAGTTTGCAATGCTTGAGTTTGCGAGCGCTGAGGCTGCCGATTGGAGTGGATGCGCAACAGGTAGAGTGTAAGCCAAATTTGACGACAACTCCACCACAACTGTGGAGCATTGATTCAGGTTTAGCTTTCGTTGAACTTGGCACTTTCTGTCCAATATGTACAAAGTCTCGTCTGGCGGCGGCCCGAAGCGAACCTTGATCTTGCGTTTCAGGTTCGAGTGGAGCCACTCTTTAGTGTAAAACTTCTCGCCCTTTGCCGGCTCATTCGGCTTAACTCCATCAGAGCTGGCCGTCGCAGTGGCGCCCGAAGCAAACTTTTGCGCCCCGCTAGCCCCCTTGCTCGCTTGTATATTCCTCAAGTACTCTTGCTTTGTCTTGAACTGGCGCCTCTTTCTATCCTGGTACCTGACCACCAGGTAAGCGAGCAACGCGCACAGGATCGGTATTATAACGAGCGTAAAGCAGACCAGCACATAGGTCAACTCGCTGCCCTTGAAATAACTATGACCCCTAACTATGTAACAGGGTTGCAGTTGGTTGCTTGACAGTTGGCCAGGTTGTGGGCAGGGATCGTGTTTGTTGAATCGGAAGACGTTTCGTTGGATTGAGTTGTCTGGAATTAGAGTTGAGTTTACAATTATATCATACAGTTTTATCCTCTTGATTTCCTCTATTTCGCTCTCGCTAAAAATGCCCGACTCTAAATTCTCGAACCAAAACCTATCCGAGTCCCTGAGACGCTCGAACTGCTCCTTTATGATTCTCCTGAACAAAACGCCCGGCCTGCCGCGCTCCAGGTCGCTCTCGAGCATGCCGCCAATATAGAGATCAACATTGTCGAGCTCGTAGTTGTAGAGCTCGGCGAGCTCGTCGAAAAGTTCAGGTTGGCGCGAGTAAAGTGGCGGATTGATGTCTTTCCATTCGGTTATCTTTGGCAACTTGAAAGCTTGCCTAACTGTATTGTAATCGGCAAGCCCGTTGTCCCTGCCGCGCATTATGTTCAGGGCGGCCAAGTCGCGCCGACTGAAATCGAGCGGCCCAAAGAGTTTGTCTCTGACGTCGTTGCATAGGACTGAATCCTCGCGCTCCGCAATCTGCGAGGCGGCGCCCATGAGCAACTGCTCAATTCCAACCTTACTCACAACCTCCTCGGCGTTCCACCAGGTGCTGCACAGCCTGATGCCCTTGTAGCCGCTTGGCGTGTTCAGGAAGTTGCACTTGTCGTCGCGCAAATACAAACCGGGCGGAATCATCGTGTGCCCGAACCTGAAAGCGGCCGATTGGAAGACGTGCGAGATGCCTGGATGGAGGTCGGGCTTGTAGCCTGTGTATGGTTTTATGAGATCGTTTTGATCGTACTCGAGCTCGCTCCTTGGCCGCTCGAATGCGAGCGCGGCCGAGCTGAGATCGATGCCACTGCTGCTGCTGCTGTTTCCGCCGCCGCCGCCGCCAGCACTGACACTTGAGCTCGCGCCTCTTGGCGCTGTTGGCGAGGGCGTGTCGAAGAGGGTTGGCAGGTACTCGTAGAGGAAGATGTTCTGCAAACTTGCAATGACCAGCCTCCTTGCGCGCTGAAAGATCTCCTCGTCGCTCCAGTCTGGATGCTGCGCGTAGATGCGCTCCGCAAGCACGTTGTGCCAGCGATAGAACAGAACACCGAAGGCCAAGATAACCGGATTCTGGTTTGTTCTTGGATCGCCGAGAAGGAACATGCGCTCGGCTGTTTTCATCTTGAGGTGATGGGCTGGCATTTGGTTGATGAGTGGGGCGCGCTTCTTGTTTCTAACGGGATACCCAAACAGCGACATGGGCGCCTCGTTTGTCCCGCCAATCAGCTCGCTGCTCCTCCTTGGCGCCGTCTCGCCGCCAGCCGCAGTCAAACTTGGCAGCGAGGAGCCGAGCGCGGTGCTCAGGGCTGCAGGATCGACGAGCAGGGTGTCCAAGTTGAGCTCCGTCTGCTTGAGCGAGTTTCCGCTTGGACTTGAGGCCGGCGAGCCAACCATCTTAAGCGTGCCCCTCCCATCGAAGGAGCGCATTGTGTTCAGCCAAGTCTCTGAGGTGCTGTAGATGAAGGAGCCGTCTATCCAGCTAGTTACCTTGTTCACCTGCTCGCGGGGCAAGTTTGGCGACTGGCCAGTCTCATGGTCGTAGGCCGCCCGATAGAAGGGCATCGTGCGGCCGCCGCGACACTCGCGGTCGTACATTGGATCGCACTTCTCTATTTTGATCCTGTGCATCTCGATGGGACAACCCGATTCGCTGGCCATGAGAATCTCGCTCGAGATAACCTGGCCGAAGAAGGCGAATAGGGTTGTTAGGTTGCGGCGCGAGGCCAGCCCGTCGACGCCGCGCATCATTCGCTGCGAGAGGAGCCGCGCGCTTGGCCGCCCCTCGTCGCTCATCTGGTAGACGCCGTCTGCGTAAGCGGGCGCAACCTTCCTCCTGAGGCGCGAGTTTGGCGTTCCCCAATCAGAGTTGGCCAGGTTGTTGTACCAGCCGTCGTAGCGCTGGAACTCGAACCTGAGGTGGCCGCTTTGCTTGTTGCTGGTGCTTGTTGTGGCTGAGGCCGGGGCGCCGCTGCTAGCACCGCCGCCGCCGCCAGGTGACTGCTGCGCGCCGGCCTCTGCTGCGCGCTTGGCCAACCTCGCGCCGGCCAGCGCTGCTGCCGGCCCCTCATCTTGGAGTCTCTCTTCCTGCTGCCTTGCGCTTGCTTGCTTATCGTTGGACTGGAGCTGTAGGTTGAGGAGCAACAGGATGTTGACGAGCGTTGCCGCTTTCATGATCCCGCCGCTCGCCGCTCAACTGGACCCGCTCGGCCTCTTTCTTCCGCAGGTCTCTCGACCGAGTCTCCCTCCAATCCGCCCTCCTCGACACTCGCTGCTCCTCTTCCGTCCGCTTCCCTCAGGTGCACTCCTCTCAAGATCCAAAGACCGCTCCACTTTTTCTCAAATCAGCTCGCACCTCTCAATCACTTGGCGCGCGACTAATCCGAGGTGCCCAAGAAATGACCACCCGCAAGAATGAGGAGAGGAGGCTGCCGCTGCCGCTGATCAAAATAAACATCATCCTGGCAAATGACTACCCTCTCCAGGCGGCTCCCCCTCTCTCGTGCGCCTGCTCGCCCGTCCACAAGCACGCCAGTCAGCCAGCCAGCCAGCCAGTCAGCCAGCCGAGCAGGCCGCCCGCCCGCTAGCTCTCGTGCTAATTTCCGACGCCAAATCAAACACGAGTCGGCGGCGCCAACGCGCGCGCGCGCACCTGACAGCGCAAGACAATGTGGAGCCAGCCAGCCATCGGGCTCGCGCACTCGGAATTTTCATGTTCAAGGCCAATGGGTAGAGAGCGGGCGACAGGGAGCTTGGTGAACTGCGCGTGGCTTCAAGTAGTGCAGCTCCAATGCAGAGCAGTGGCGGCTTGCGCTGAGCAGCGGAGGGCGCTGAGTGCTTTCAGGTGCCCGACACTGTGCACTGCCGCTCAGAGCCCTGCGCGGCTCGAGCCCCAGCGAGCGGGGCTGCCTGCCAGCCAGGTAGGCAGGCAGGCAGGCTGGCTGGCTCGCTCGCAGGCTCGAGTCAGCCGCCCGACCTTGAACATGAAAATTTCTATCCAGTCAGCCGGGTTCACACTTCAGTATGGGAAGTAAGCAGGCGGAATGAGCTGCCAGAGTCAAGTGGTCTCTGTCACTGCCTTTGCCCCTGCCTCTGCCGCTGCCTCCCCAAGCCCAAAACCAACCCTCTCGCTGCCTCGCCCACCTCCCCCCGCCGGCAGCCCTGTTAGTAGTTAGTTTGTTAGTTAGTTGGGCAGAATTAAAAGTAGCTGCGCTCTCTCGGCGGCAGCTGCCTGCAGGCTACCCGCAACCGCTCGGCTCCCAGCCAAACTCGGGAGGGCCCACACTCGGAGCCGATGAACCGCGCGGCCCGCTCGCGGCAGACAATGCCGCCGCCGCCGCCGCTGCTGCCATCGTTGCTGGCTGCCGCCTGTTGCCTCCGCGAAACGCGCTCGACGTCGGCCGCCACAACCGCTGGTTTCACCTGGCGACGTAGCGTCTGCCTCCAACCCTAGCCTGGAGTCTCAAGTCGCTCAACTCGCGACGAAACGAGCGCGCGCACTCTTGCTCGCCCGCTCGCTCACCTGCAGCCAGCCTGCGAGGCAACGATTGGGGAAAACAGGAAGCGCCGCTTATTAGTCAAAGAGTTTAGTTTGCTAGTTTACGAGAAGGAGCTTGAGTGGGAGCCTGAACACTAATGGCAACAGCATTGTATGAGGCGGCGATGGTGGCAGCGGCGGCTGTTGCGACGGTGCAGCAGCAGCAGCGGCAGCAGCATTAAGAGTAATGCAAGGAGTGCAAAAGCGATCACAAGCCGACGACTATAAACCTGTGACGCTCGCCCCCTCCATTACCGCTCGACCACTTTAGCCTGCCAGGCTGGTTTGATGGCAGCCGAGGCTGCCTGGCTTCAGTTGAACGCCGCCAGGTCCAACTTATCTTGGTCTCAATTAGGGCACAGATGAAGATCCTTCAGTGCTTGTGGGCGATGACTACGCCACCAGTTGGCTGCCACCGTACGCGTATAGCCGCCAGCCCTCTACTTTTTACCTATTTTTGCCTCCCACTACCACATCAGATTGCTATCTTTATGACGCGTCACTGCAGCACCAACTCGTGGTAATAATGATAAGGCAGAACTGTTGCAGGTGATCAAGATGAGCAGCGGTAAAATTTTCTAACCCTCATGCCTCTGGTTTGTTGGTTGCACGCGCACGGCATCCGCGATACCGGCTGAGGCGCGCGCTGCAACGTGTTCGCGCCTCCGCCACAGCTGCCCCGGAGCCAATACGTCAGCGCGCGCCCCGAGTCGATTATCTCTCGATGATATTCGCCCACCAAAATAACTTTTGCCACATTATCAGCCGGCTTACCCGCCATCATCGCGTCTAGATAAGCCGCTGAGTAGCTGTAGTTCCACTTGTTGTTCCCTAGTAGCGTCCAAAAAAACCCACAACGATCCAGCAGCTCGACGATGAATTAAATAAAGATGGACAAGAACGAGAGCTTGATTCAATCGTATCACCTTTACTAATTAGACTTATGTTGACCAATGTAAGTAGTTTCATGTCAAAGAGCACTAGTGGCACATTACCCAAACAATCACCTCAAAACTGCGCAAGCTATCCGCACGGATGCAACCAAATGGCAACACTACAAACCAACTTGGAGATGGATTATAACTTTGACTGAGTTTTGTAAAGACAGTAATATTCGCCCCTCTTATCGAGCAGCTCCTGGTGAGAGCCTTGCTCAACAACCATTCCATCTCTCAGCACAACAATCCTGTCTGCATTTTTGATGGTCGATAGACGATGAGCAATTATAACACTGGTCTTGCCAACGCGAGCCCTATCGAGAGCGTCCTGCACTGTATGCTCGCTTTTTGTGTCCAGCGCCGAGGTTGCCTCATCGAAGACGAGAATCGGCGCCTGTCTGACGAGAGCCCTAGCAATCGCAATTCTTTGTTTCTGGCCACCGCTAAGCTGAAGACTATTTGACTCGCTCAATTTAGTTTCATACCCATCAGGTAGTCCCATGATGAACTCGTGTATATTTGCAACCTGGGCAGCCCTAACAACCTCCTCAAAGCTCACATCCCTCGAGTTGTCGCCGTAACGAATATTATCGCCGATTGTGTAACTCAACAGAGTTGGCTCCTGACTAACCAAGGCGATTTGTTTCCTAACCCATTCAACAGGTAGCTTCTGCAAATCAATCCCATCGACCAGAATCTCGCCCTGTGAGTAGTCGTAGAAGCGCTCAAGCAACTGCACTATAGTCGACTTACCGCAGCCAGATCGCCCAACTAGGGCAATGGAATTACCTGCAGGAATTTCAACGCTGAACGACTTCAAGACACAAGCGTCTGGCCTGCTGGGATAATGAAAGCGAACGCTATTGAACTGAATGTTCCCAGCGCATTTGGACAAATTAGACCCGTCATCCGTTATTAATAGACCATTGGTGGTATCGTTTGGACCGCTTGCCTTGCGATTGATTCCAGTTGAATCGCCTGAAGGTAATGACTTGTATTCCATTGTTTCCCGGAAATCTGGAATTATTTCTCTATATGGAAAGTCTTTGCGGTCTGCAGCTAACAGGAAACGGGGCAGGTAGCGCTTTTTGTAGGGGGGCTGGGCTTCCATCTTGTTATTATAAATCAACTTGTACAAGTTTTGAGTTCCCCTACGCGCCTTCTCAAGGTCAGAGATGAAAATCAAACTCTTAGAGGCTTCGGTGAGCCCGTAGAGGATGATTTCAATAAGTTTGAAAATTACGTCGATGCTGATTTCGTCGGCTAGCAACATTCGGGCGGCAAAGTAGAAGGAGGAACCTTTGCTTATAGCTGTCATGGCATACTTTAGACTCTCAAGCGATAAACGAAGATGGTTCTCCAGACTCTTGGATCTTCTGTCCTTGTTGAGTAGTTGCTCACATCGATCTATGAAATAACCCTCCTGATGTAAACTGACCAGAGTCTTGATATTAGCCGAGGACTCAAGAACTATCTTGCCGATTTGCGCATCGAATCCTCTGTTTGCTACAGCTAACTTCCCAGCAAATCTCGCTTGCATCACCGTTGATATGAGCAAGATGGCGACAAACATGGCGCAGATTGAGCTGAATTTGAGGTTGAAATATATTGCGAAGATGAATGTTGAAACCAGAATGCTTATCGACTGAAATATGACTGCTGTTCTATTTCCTGTGATCGATTGCACATTACCCACATCAGATGCAAGTCGGGCACAAATTGAGCCAGGATTGTTACGCTTTTGATCAAACCACGTTAAATCGCGACTCAAAATTGCTTCGAATCCTCTCAATCTCAAGTTGATGCCGATCTTCTCGCCAGCAACTCCAAAAGAAACTACCTGCACGAAACTGACGAGGAAGGCAAACACCGCTAAGCCAGTATACAGGAGTCCGTGACTGTAGAGGCCTTGTCGAATCTCAGCAGGGTCGTCAGTCGAGAAGATAGTTGCAATGTCTCCAATTATCATAGCAGATATGGGGATGCAAAGGCCCATCAGGAGCGACGATAAGACGCCCACAATTGAGCATGAGACGTCCGGTTTGATGAACTTCAGCACGCTCATGATGGATAAGTTCGACACCCTCTTGCCCTTACAGTTGATCAAACCAATCGAGTCAGCATCCATAAAGCTCGCCTGGGCTTCTTCGTTGATAGTTCTGTTCTGTTCGCAGGTGTCGCTATCCTCCTCCTCATGCCGGTTGTAATAGTCATCATCAGTGAACTTGTCCGTGGGTCCTGCAGTGCAACTTCCACCATTATCAACGCCCTCATTGCCTCCATGACCTGCTGCCCCAAAACCTCCAGTTGCATACTTTCCTGTGCTATAGATGCTGAGTGACCTTGACTCGCGAGTGTACTGTGCTAGATGATCGGGACCGCAACAGCCAGTAGGCGCGGGTAAGCACGCTAAACTGGGGGCACAACCGATCTGAGATCCTCGGCGAGTCGGTGGAAGCAAATCGTGTCCCTGCCGCTGCTGGGTGTTGATTTGGTAGTATAGGCCACGACGCTGCAACAGCTCTTCGTGAGTACCAGTCTCAACTATAGTTCCCTTGTCAAAAACAATTATACTATCGGCGTTTCGAACAGTTGAAAGGCGATGCGCTACAATGAAGGTTGTTCGCCCGATTCGAGCTTGATCAAGTGCCTTCTGGACGATGGATTCGCTCTCAAGATCTAATGCCGATGTAGCCTCATCGAGTAACAAAATTTTTGGTTGACGTACCAGGGCTCTCGCGATCGCAATCCTCTGTTTCTGGCCTCCACTGAGCTGAACACCTCTCGTGCCAGCCCGAGTTTCGTAACCATTCGGGAGTCTAACGATAAAAGCATGGGCGTTCGCGCTCCTGGCAGCCTGCTCGATGTCGTAGTCTGAAACCGGCTGCCCAGGTCTGCCACCGAGCCTGATATTGTCTGCAATCGACATGTCAAACAGAACTGGCTCCTGGGTGACGACCCCGAATTGGCCGCGTAACCAAGCTAGATTCAGGTCTCTAAGATCATGGCCTCCTAGAGTGATCGAACCCTGATCGATTTCGTAAAATCTTTGCAACAAAGCGAGTGCGGTGCTCTTTCCACTTCCGCTTGGTCCAACTAACGCGATAGTCTGTCCCGATTTAACCTCCATCGACATATTCTTGATTGTTGAGCGATCAACTTGATCATCCTGGGACGAGCGGGTCGACTTATCGCAAAAGTCCTGATGTTCATCAGCTTTTTCGACTTGATCTTGAGATTCCGTATCTTGTTGATTGCTCGGATATGTGAAAAAAACGTTCTCAAACCTAACATTAGCTTCGAGGAGATTCGGCTTCAATCCCTCGTCTGAGGTCACGTCGATTTGTGACTGCCTTTCAATGACTGCAAACAGATTCGAGGCTGAGCCCCGTGCCATTTGTATTATTTCGATGAAGGGCATCATTCTATTCAAGAGAAAAACGCACCCAGCTGCGCTCCATAGAATGGTTATGATATGAGCCTCATCATAGTGTCCGTAGTGCTCTGGTTTGTAAAACTTTGTGCTATAGAGGAGGCAAATTGCAAAGCCTAGGTAACCTGACATCCAGGTGAATCCAAGATTAAGCCCCGCAAACATGTTTCGACGCAAACCAAACTTGTATGCGCCATCTAAGCCTTGCTTGAACCTTTCCAACTCTTTCCTCTGGCCGGAAAAGGACAATACCGTTCTGATTGAAGATATAACTTCATGGCAAACGTTGAAAGCCCTACTCAGAGCTGAGCTCTCTTTTATGGAGTACGAAGCTTGAAATTCTGCTATCGTGGTTGTGATAAATATGGTCAAGGGAACCAGAATCAAGCAAACAAGTGTTAGCTCCCAACCGTAATAAAACGAGCTTATCAACGAGGACATCCAAGCAAATAGGGCGTTCAAACATAAAGCGATCTTGTCGCCTATTCCGTCTTCGAATTTGCTCAAATCTGATGTTATCCGAATGGCGAAGTCTCCAGTTCTGTTTCGCTCGAACCAGGCCACTTCCTGGCGCAGTAACGACTTGAAGAAGAGCAACTTAACTCGCTTCGCCTGATTTGAGGCTGCAATGCTAAAAAAAAGTAGCGCCAGATACAATGCAATGAATCTTGTTGCGCCGAAAGAGATCACTATCATACATAGGTTATAGCAGTTGTTGATGAAAAGCTCTTGAGCATCATGGAAGGTCCCGTTGAAACTTTGTAGCTGCAGGTTGAGTGGTTGGCCGTCGGTTGAGTTCAATTGAGATGTCCGATATTGTGCGATTGGCGAATCGCCAACAGATGAGGTTTCATTGTCGATATGATCTGAGGCTATGGATGAGTTTTCATTAAATTGTGCCCTTCTAGCTACATAATCGTTCATCTCACGCATCATAAGCCCATAAACTATGTTCACTAAAGGAATATTCAAAGATGAATACAGGATGAATAAATTAGCTATACCTAATAAGATGAGATCCTCACCTGAGGCATATTTGAATAGTTGGAGGAAGGGTATAGGTGTTGTCATGATTCTCAATGATTTTCGAGGACTATGACAATGAGAGAACAGAGGTTAAATTTAAAGTTGTGGTCCGTCCGCATCAAGCGCTAGAGACAATCTGAGCTTATAACGCCTGGCTAACGCTTTTTTAATTCGCCTTCTTCTTCGTGCACACAAAACATGTCAGAAAACACGACAACAAATTTTCAAAAAATCAACCACCTTGTCACTTCCGCCAATGGAGACCTCGAGTTGACAACATCAATCCAATCTAGAGCCCAGTAAAGCTCAGCACACAAAACTGTGTTTGAAAGCATCCTTCCTAATTGAGATTTTAGTAGATATTCCCCATCAATCTGAGTGGCAATCAGTGACGTCCACTGCTAAGATCTCTGGGTAAATATTAGGAGTCAGCTGGAGGGTTCTTCCAACTCAGGTGACTGGCCGCATTGTTCCAAACACCTGCATTTGCAACCGTTGGCTGCACTTTAGTCTTCTTCTGCTTTTCTCTAGCGAGCCTCTCTTCCTCCTCCTTTTGAATTTCCGCCAAGGTTTTGATCGGGGCGGCCTTAGATTGCTGAGCCGCGTTCGCCCAGGTCATTTGGCGCTGGAGTTGCTGCTGTAACTGCTGCTGCTGCTGTTGGTTAGATTGGATTTGTTGTTGGAGCTGTCGCTGTCGTTCGCGCTCCTTTTCCTTCTCTTCCTCTTGCATCTTTTGCAGGGTCGCTAGAGATACTGGCTCCTGGTCAGGTTTCGACACCGTCGACCAAGCTGTCTTTCTTTGCTGCTCTTGCTGAACTTGTTGAGCTTGTGCAGCCTTTTTGGCACGTTCAATCTGCTGTTGCTGCTGTTGGATTGAATTGAGCTGAATCACTTGTTGTTGGTGCTTTTTTTCCTGCTGTTGCTGTTGCTGGAGTCTCTGTTGATTTTGCATCTGCTGCCTAAATTCTTCTTGCTGCTTGGCTAGCTGCTGTTGTTTTAGTTGACTCAGTTTGATGAGACGCTCGTTTTCAGCTTCTTGACGCTGCTGCTTTTCGCTTTCTTCCTTCTGCTTCCGTTGTCTCTTTTCCATCTCATTCATAATTCTTTGTTTCTCCTCTTCAGCTTTCATTCTTTGCTCCAACATAAACCTACTCTGCTTCTCAGCTTCCTCTTTTCTGCGTCTTTCAAGTTCAAAATCGAACCTCTGAAGGTACCGTAGTCGCTCTTGTTCTGAGGACACGAACGGCAAAAATGGAACCATTCGCGCCCGCTGCAAGAGTGTCCGATCCTGCTCCTGTAAACCACTAGGCATTGCCCTCGAAGCTACAAATTGGCGGACAAGAACCTCTTGCTGCTCTTGGGCATTTAGATTTGAGAAACCCTCTCTATTTTTGAGTTGGGCTAAGAGTTGGCGCAATTGAGTCTGCATTTCGTTCTGATCTAAAACATTACCCGGATGTCGCTGCTGGACAATAGATGGATCGTGTTGTCTTGTTGCTTCCAAGATTTGTCGAATACCAGCTTGCTGTTCCTGCGATATATTCTGGTTAAGAGAAGCAGCTGCGAGAGCTTGATGCACTTGTTGTTGTTGCTGCTGTTGCTGCTGCTGTTGTTGTTGCTGTTGCTGCATAATTGGTCCGTGAAGTAGAACATTCGGGTGGGTTAGACCAAAAGCGTTGGGCGGAATTGGACCTTGAGAGGGGTTTAAGCCGGCTGCCATCTCGAGATGCTTAGTAACAGCCTTAAATTGGAGAAGAGCTTGAGCAGTTATAGGATGTGGAGGGGGTACGTTGATTGGAATTGGCGCAAATGGTATGCGGTCCCACATTTTGATCACTTCGCCCAACGGAAAGAATAGCTCATCACAAGCCCGTCGAACTAGAAGTTCTTTCACGAAATAGCCAGCCTTATACCACTCGAACATCTCAGTGGCGCTGAATGGACCCTGAATAACGCCTTGAGTGTCCCTATAAAACCATTGTTGTGAGTCTTCGTGATTGAATGGTAGAAGGATGAATTTTTTCTGATTGTTGGAATCGAACCCGACGGTAGAATTCACAACAATATTTTCTGACCCTGGTTGTTGTTGCTGATGGCGATGTTGCTGCTGTGACTGTTGTTGCACTTGATTAGCTGGCCTAGTGTTGGTGTTACTTTGTAATAAGTTTGTTTGTGCGTCTTGTTGTTCCCTAGTGAGGTTCAGTTTATTTTGTGCAAAGTAAGAGGGTGATCCTGATGGATCTTGATCTTCCTCGGCTGTCCATTCTGCAACCATGATTTCTGCAGCCCGTTCTAGATGTGCAAAACCGTCCTCCTCACTGTTTGCGGGTTGAGCGGCACCAGAGGACCCAGAAGCAGGGGGCATGAAAGATTGCGGCTGATTTCGATCAGCTTGCTGCTGTTTTTTGAACATCTGCTGTATGTTGGCTGGTAACGACTGATTCGAGGATCGTTGGCACAGTACAGGGGACTCTGAGTTCCTCGAATTGTCAATTGATTTCTTATGTTCCTTATCTGATGTTGGTGGTGATGTACGGGTTTGTAGATCCAATTTGTGGCTACTCAATTGATTATTCATGGTATTCTGAAAGTTGGCTTCGCTAAATTGCTCTTGCAATTCTCGAGATTGGAGATCTTTTCGGCTCTCAGACGTCGTGGTTCTAGATTCGTTCGATGCTCGCATAGTTTCGGCTTCTTCTCGGTTCATTATGCTGGACTTGCGATCGACCAGTGACAACTTTTCAAGTTCGCTCAAATCGTTAGTGTTGTCCATGCCATTCAAATTTCTCGAGTCTGCAATATTATATGAGTTCGATATGTCACCCTTGTTTGACCGCCATTTCTGCTCGTCAGCTTCATTAATTGATTTGATGTCATAGATGGATCGATCTTGATGATTCTTTGCTTTCGCAGAATCATTACCATCGTCACGGGCAATTTCCCTGAAGGCACCGGAGGCATCAAAGCTGCCAACTTTGTCACCAGATAATGGGTCTCCAATGCTCCATTCGGGTAAGCTATCACGTCGATGTCTCGGCTGAACATCCTCATCATCCTCGCCTTGTCTTTCGTCAGCTGACGGTCGTCTTAATGTATCACGCTTTCCGCTATAACTTGAGGTGAGATTTTCTTGATTCTGTGGAGCACCTGCGCGCTGACTACGTTGATCTTCTGTCCTAACGTACCATGAAGAGGAGGTGTTGGAGCTACTGCTACTTCGCCAATCCTCCACCGTAACGCCGCGAGAAGACCGCCATGGTCTCTCTTCGCCCTGGACTTTTGGTGCTCTAGCATCTAGTCCACTACTTGACCATTCTCTAGAGCGCCAGTCACTACTCTGTATGGGTCGTCCGTTGACGTCTTTTCTGATAATCTTATCTTCCACACTATACTTGCTGGGCAGTCGATCGAAAACGCTGCGACGTTCGCCAGATGTCTCGCCCTCAATCGGATTTCCTCCCTTTATATCTACTGATTTTGACCCCAAGACCCCGGAATTGGATCTGTTTGGATCGAATCGCGCTCTTAACGAACTGGGTTGTCTAGGTTGGCCTGGTAACCCAAAACGTGAATCAAAACTACCGTTACCGCCAGTCCCATCCTCGACACCATCTTCATCGTGTGATTGAGATCTCATATACAAATTTGAGCCACGATTTACCAAATTACGAATCGCCGATGGCCCTCTAACATTCAATGAAGATAGCAACCCGCGCTGCTCTAAAGGTATACGGGACAGTGAGCCTGGAGGCCCGCGCGGACTCGATGATAAGACTCCGGCTGCAGTCGAAGCACTGGAGGCACCCCTATCTCCCATCTGTCTTGTATCACGGTCGTTCGACGCTGAAGCCATCGCTCCGAGCGGGCAGGCAGGTGTGCTGCCACTGATTGAGCTTGGGCCCAAGGCAGCGGCAGCAGCAGTAGAGGCCGCTAACTTGCCTGAAGATCTAAGTACTGCTTCAGAGTTCCAATTCCTGGTGCTCAGTTTAACCTCCTCCTCTGACATTTGTGTCATCGCCACCGGCATGCGAGCCTTCTCAACAAATAATTCGGTGAACTTTTTAATATCTTCAGGCGGCTCGATGTCTGGCTCAAATAGGGCAAGCATCTCCTCACGACCATATCTATATTCCGCGAGCTTGTATTTGCTAGCGCCATTGCTATTAATGTTATTTGAACTACTAAATAGAGACGATGGATTACCAGCACTATGGTTGGCAGATAGTGATGACGATGTTGAGGAGGATGAATTTGTATGGGTGATATTGGTTGTGGTGTTTGTTGTTGATGTTGTTGTTGTTGACGCTGCTGCTGCCGCCGCCGCCGCCGAAGGCGGTGCAGCGCCATCGGTCAGCGTCCTGATCCATTGAGGACCAAATTTCATAACAGTGCCGGACATTGTGTAGAATTCCTATTGTAGAGTCAATGATTTCCCACGACAAAGATCGGAAATTTGAGCTCGGGGGGGTGAAGGTGTGCAACAGTGGCGATTGCTTTCGGTCTTGTGATGTTTGGATTATAATGTTAATGATAGTAGCGACGGCAACGGTAGTGAATAATTTTATGGTTCAATAGAAATGGTTCGTTGAATTCGAATCCTGGTTGAGGTAGAATTTATGGTAAGAAATTATTTTTGGTTCTTGGTCCGATCAATAGGTGATCTTGGAAATTCAAATAGTATCCAATGCTATAAGCGCAGTCGGGTATAATAAAGGTGATGGTTGGAGAAGCTATGGTTTATAACGCCAATACCATCTGAAGTAATAGGATATTTATTTTCAAAATTTGTGAAATGATTCCGTAATCAAATTTGTTTAGTTTAACTCCCATAAATCTATCCCTCACTCTCTCTCTCCCTAGCTGTCTGTCGATATCTTTCTCTTTCTCTAGATTATCCAATCGCAATTTTAGGCTTAAAATCTCTTGCTCGGTCTGGTTTGTTGGATCATTCTCCTATCTCTCTTTCGCATTCTGTGTTTCTCCCTGTCTCTCTCTCTCTCTCTCTCTCTCT
>Ga0268249_1000028_pt1 | contig 86880 bp, 69 predicted proteins | sample AgamicAtPe_FD_200257 | JGI IMG/M metagenome (GOLD analysis project Ga0268249, IMG submission 200257) | Agave microbial communities from Guanajuato, Mexico - At.P.e (v2) (version 3) | ecosystem: Host-associated > Plants > Phyllosphere > Phylloplane/Leaf | place: Guanajuato, Mexico | collected... | reverse complement strand
CCTTTGGACCTTTGGAACCGGCCCTCTGGCTGGCCGGCCGGCAAGCAGGCGACTCTCTCTCGCGCTCTCTCTCTCTCTCTCGCCGCCGCCGCCGAGCACTCGGCTACCTGGCCCGGCCGGCCAGTGAAGGCCCGCTGAGCTGGCGCGCGACTCGAGGGGCGGCCGAGCGGGACGGGCGGACCGGCGAGCGGCAGCAAGCAACCAGAAACAGAAGCGGCCCAGCTGGTTCGAATTGCGCCAACACGCTTCGTTATTCCGGCTAGCGGGCTCCTTTGCTTCCAGCACACTTTTGTGGCCGGTTGCACAACCTGGGCGGCAGCAAACTCGCCGCAGCCGCTGCGGCCGCCTCTGGCCGCCAGTCGGTGCTCGGCCGCCGGCTCAACGCAGGCGCAAGGTCGCTGGAACAACCCGCTTGACCGGCCGCCGCCGTCGCCGCCGATCGATCATATGCGGCGCCGCCAGCATCCTTTGCCTCTGCCTCCGCCTCCGCCTCTGTCCTCGCTCTCGAGCCAGCGAGCTGGCGGCGGCGGCGCCAAACCTCAACCTGCCCGCGAACAGCCCACCGGATCCAACGGACACGAATCAGCGCCAACCTGAATGGGGCTCAAGGGTGGAGCTGGCGGGCGAGGCGCCGCCGACAGTGGAAGGCGCAGATATCACTCGCTAAAACCCAACCAAACCCACCAACTAATCCGAGCCAAACCGGAGGAACCCATTCAAGGGGCGAGCAAACACTTTGCTCGTCCAACTTTGCCCGCCAGCCGAGTGGCGGCGCACCACTTTTGGCCGAGAGAAGGCGGCGAAAAGCAACTCCAACTAACCATCCATTTTGCCGCCGCCGCCGCCGCCGCCGCCGGTAACGCCCTCTCGCCATCGGAACTCCCAGTGACAGTTCAAATGAACTTGAGCTCATTCTAAAAGCCCCAAAAACAAACCACATTCTTGACCCACAAACTTGCCCCTGTCTTGCTTCCGTTTTTCAAAAAGCGCCGACTTTGTTCTTAAAATGCGAAAGGCCAAAAGGGAATTCTTCCGCTTCGAATGTGTTTTGTCTGTTTGGTTAAAAAACTTTAGCGAAAGTTTGGCCCCCAACTTTGAAAGCCCAAAAACCGCAGCCGTCTTTCTAATCTCGGAAGTGGCGCTCCTCCTCGCAGAAAGAAGCCAGTTACGAGCAAAGCCGCTCGCAAAATATACCGTTCGAGCGAAACGATGATAAGGCGAAGGTGGAAGGCTAGTGTTTATTTTTGGTTTTGATTCTTGTTTTCAGCTCGTTGTTACTGACAACTTGTTGGCCTGCACATTGGCACAGTGGCGCACCCTGTTAGCCTTGCCTAGAGACACCCATTGGCGCCAAAACAGTGGAACAGGTGCCGAGTTGTTTGACGGCTCGCTCGGAACAGTAAACTGTGCTCTCTAGGATACAAAACCCTCTCATCGCTATTGTATTGTCTGGTATCGAAGCCCCACTTTTGAGAGTCTCGCTCGGCTCAAAGCAGCAGCGAGATGATTAGCGGTCTCCCACTAGTTGACATCGGCGTCCAAAAGAAGCCCTCTCGAGACAAGCCAATCAGCTACTCCCTGAAGCCGTGCACCCCAGGCGGTTCAATATAAATTTTAGGCCAGATTCAGGGTTTATACTCATTCACCGAGCAGCTTGAATAGAAAATCATCGCTCTCGTCGCAGCTGGTCTCGGATTGCGCCAGGCTAGCACCGACAAGGGAGGTCTCCATTCGCCTATCTTCGTCGTCGCTCGATATGTCAAGATCTTTTTGAAAGGTTCCGAGACTTTTCATCGTCATCTAAAGAATATAACGCCAGACAGAACAGATGCAAGATCAGAGGAGTCGAAATTGGTTGCTTCCCTGTAGCAACTCAAAAAATGGTTAGAATTATCACTTGCAGCTCTGCTCAACTCTCATGGCTCCTTAGGGGCCTACCTCAAGTCATGTAAAGTGAAGGTAGGACACACTCAGCTTGTTTGGCGGAATAGTCTCGAATAAAACCACAGATTACCATCTACATCGAGCGTACTGAGCCAGAGGCGAGATTGGACCACAACAGTGGCCACGACTTTTGTCTGGGGTGAGCATGAATGCAAGAAGTCTGACAACAAGGGAATCTCAAGCCGCCTTAGCCTGATGGACGAGTGAGAAAGTGAAAATTCACACTGCGCATCCTCCCGTAACAAAAATAACCTCCTCCACCATTGCAATATGCTCGCAACCTGGCCGCCAAGGTATAGAGACACCTGGATCAAGTGAGCGAGTGTGTCCAAACGGATGCCTGAAGAGCTGGGCGCCGACGGAGAACGACAAAGCAATGGAGGAGGCTGCATCCTCGGCTGCGGCAGCTGTAGGCGCCGGAAATTGGCCGGTCAGCCCGGCCGGCCGGTCTAGCCGGACGATTGGCGCGCTCGGCCGAGAGTGGCCGGTTTGGTGCGAGTATACGTGTCAAATTCCTCGCGGTATAAGGGGGTCCATCTCGCGATTATGGAGACGAACGAGGGCGAGTGGAGGCTCGAGCTGGCACTTGGGCGCTCGTTTACATGGGCGCCAGTGTTGCGGCTCCAGAGGGATAGGTGGCCGGATAGATCAGAACTGGCAGCCAGACGAGCGTATGGATTGAAGCTAGTAGACTGGATAGAGCAGAAGCTGGAGGAGTAGCGGGCGGATGGACAGATGGATGGACGGGTAAGCGGGCAGGAGCCAACAAAGCGACCTGTTGATTGATTGGCCCAGTCTTAGCCAGCGGGTCGGCTGTTGCGTACGCGCCGCTAGTACCTAGCAACCCGGCCTATCCAATTAACCTTTCCACAACCAACCGGAGCCCTCAAATCTAGAGCTCGCCTCTCTCTCCTTGGAGAGCGCCACTCGTGCAGGCGTACTCGGATCCGAAGCGACTCGCATTAGGCGAGCGAGGGTTTAATTAATTTGACAATATTTAATGAGCAGCCGCAGGAGAAGCAGATAACAAATTCGGTTTACGCTGCTTAAATTTTCGCTGCTGATGTCATCGGCAACAGACTTCCTGCCAACGAACAAAATCGCCTTGTCTTGGTCGGTCATAGTTTTGAGCAGAAAATCGTAGAGGTGCTTCCGTTTTTGCTCTTGCTCTGTCATTACAACCTCTTGACGGACCAATCAGAATGACTCGCCTTCCTGTTCCCACGTAATGTTGCAGTCAGGGATTCCGGTTCAACGGAAGCGACAGATGTTCTTATGACTGATTCGTTACCATTCATGAACCCTTTCATATCGGAATCAATTCGAGGTCCGAGTTTATTTGGAATTGACGGATTGAGGGGATCTTTCAGCGGCTCTGAGTCTGTTCGAGTGAGAGCCGCCAAGCTTTTTTCTAGTTGGTAGGCATCACTCCGACAAAGGCCATAGAGGTTGAGAATTCGGTGGACCAAAATCGAGTAGTTGATGCCACTTGTCTGGTTACGGCCTCTACCGCTGTTTGATCCAAATGCCAGAGAACCGAGTCGTCAGGCAAGGTAACGGGAGCCATCGAAGTAGTTGACGGCGTAACAGATTGACCATGTCGCCTAATACTGAATTCGGGCTACCAAAGGGCTTGGCTCAAGACGGATATAATAAAGTCGAGAGAGAGCAGTCAAGTTTCGGTTGGAGAAAAAGATGCTTTCGGTTCAAATTTTGGAGCGCTGAGCGTGCATTCGCTTTGGGCGACTGTGCGGGTTTGGAGATGAATGAAATGGGACTGCTGTGCATAACAGAGCGCGCGAAGAAACTATTTATTTTGTTTCCCTACAGCTGTGGCCGGGTGTTAACCTCGGCCTCGCCCGGGTTGGATCCAATAAAGTTCAGGTTGTAGAGACCTTGGTGCAATCAACCCAGAAAGCCCATTAATTATAAGCTAGCATGAGTAGCTCGAGCTCTGATTCAGAGTCAGATGACTTTGATGTGATGAGAAGGATCAAGATTAACATTCGTCCAAGAGAAGAGGTAACCAGGAGAGGCGCAGCCGATGTAAATGAGATCAGAGCCTCCGTTGAGGCTTGGCGACCACTCGGACCCCCAACACATTCGTCATTATCCCGTCGTCAGTCATCCCTATCGTCTGTTTCATCTCTATCCATTGGTGGCGGTAGCATCGGTGGCGGTGCAAACACAAACTCTATCTATGGAAATAATGCACAAGCTCCATCACAACCATCGCAACAAAACCAGAACAGTCCCTCTTGTCATAGGTTCACCAAAGTTAGCAATACGATCCAAACAAGTCCAAGCTGTCTGAGTCTAGTCAACGAATTTAACACTCGATCACCCTTTACAAATTTCATGTCAGCAATCTCGCGCACATCGTCAACATTAACTCTGGCAAATTTTAGCGATACTGTGCCAGTTGCGATAGCCATACAAGAATCGATTGAGCTCATTGTCAAAGGCCATATCGGTCCCCGAATCAGTGATCCAGAATTTAATTCACGCTCGATAGGCAATATAAAGATTGCATTTCCCAATTCGTTTGCTAGCAGAATCAATGAGACAAGCCCTACTTTGAAGCTCGATCTTCACTCTACAAGTAACATAATTAGGTATTATGCCGATAGACTGATCAAGGATCTCGATATAGGTACTAGAAGTGCCAATGACTCAGCGCTATTAGGCACGCTAAACTATCGAAGTATTAATGGAAATCTCAATGATCAATCGAAGGAACAAATTTCAACTCCAAATAGCGTTGACCTTGGAGAAGCGGATAACAATCACAAAATTTTAGAGTTAGACATGAATGTATTAAGAGACAAACTGAGGACAATGTATGAACAGTCGCCCATGTCCAAATATTACAATGTTGATGTACTCAGATACCAAATAGCACCTGTGGTTACAATTGAAACAGCACCCTTGCAAGTTTGTGCCTACTGGAAGTTTGAGACTAATGTGATCAAATTGCGTATAGATTTTTGCTATTCTCAGAGGAGCGGACTCGACCTGGATCGCTTGCGAGATATAATTTTCACGGTAAACTTCGCTGCTTTTATCCCCTTAGGAGTTGATGTCAACGCTCTATCACCAGACTCGCTGTCAAACGTACGAATCAATGATAACAACAATGACAAGGCAATAATCAACATGAATGACTTCGAATCCAACAGAGCACGGTCCAACCAGCTCTGTTTTCCATCAGGTAGATCTTTGATGGATTTGGAGTTGAACACCCCGACTAATTTTGGTGATAATGCCATTCACGTGAAGATTCCTCCGCTACCGTCAGTAATATTGGAGGCTAGTGGTGCCATAGAGAATGGGCGCACGCAATATAATTTGAATACAGCAGAAAACTCGGCAATGGTACATGACAAGCTCACTGATCTTGGAAACAGCCTTTCGAGGGCAGATGGAGAACCATTAGTCAGGCAATCGAGCAATATTTTTGGTGAAGAGAGATATAATCTCAAGAATCCGCCATTTCTAACCTATAAACCTCAGGCTCATTGGGACAAAAGTATTAAGAAACTAACTTGGAAGTTTGAAAACTTATCAGCCTATCATGGGACAAATGGCTTCGGTTCGCTGTTTGCAAAGCTTGATTTTCGCAACTATCAAGGGATGCCCTCCTACTCGTTAGAAAACTGCGATCCAACTCCAGTGGAGGTCAAATTTTTGGTCATTGATTCAACTTTATCGAAGATAAATCTGACTGTCGAGTCAGCTGGTTATAAGATGTCATTGTTGAAGAGGGAAATACGCTCTGGCAGGTACATGAGCGAGCCCTATATTTTCTAGCACTTGTTGACCTGTGTCACGACCCTTCACTTTGTTGTACCCAACGACTTACCCATTTTAGAGAATAAAACCAAGTTCAAAAAAATCGCTACAAGTTGTGGAAGGCACTCTAACTGTTATGCTCAATGTTAAACGATATCGCCTTTTAACGGATATCGAAATAATTTGGAAAGCAATGCCTGCGCAGGCTGAACCGAAATTCACACTTGATTAATTTACTTCCGGCCGACTTGTGCTAGTCAATCGAGAAAGTGCGATCGAAATTATCCTTTTATAGCTATCAGTCTAGTGAGGTTACATTAGCTAACAGCTTCGTTATAATTTATTAGCTTTGGGAGGCACGTTTTTAGCTAGCCAGTGCTGCTGCGGGTTTTTGTCACATATTATAACTATGTCATCGATTAATTGCAAAAGAGCAGCATGTGGCCACTTGTTTGGCCATAAAACTACCTTTAAATTAGTGTGCCGTCCCTCTGGCTATTTCTTTTTCGCAACCTGAAAGCTAATGTCTTAACTACCTGATATTTGTTCTTGGTGGCGCTGTCTTGGTAGTTCCCTGTGAGCAAACGCGATAGTCGCATCATCAGTGTCGTTTTTGTCGTTAGTTGAACACTAACTCAACTTTAATTCTTATTATTCGCGTCAGGATTCCTCTTGGCTTTGTCTCAACTCTAGCTCGGGAGTCCGCTAACACTGCCGACCAATCCAAAATGCTTGCGCGAACTCAATTTGAACTGGCCAACTAAAATAGCTTGCGAGCGGAGGTGAGACAGAGTTAATTTCCATACAACAAACAAACGAGCGGCTACCTGCCATTGCTCATTACCGCATCTCATGCTTGGTTAACGTTATCTTCAGTCACATGCTGATACTCACTTATCCAGCAAGCTTGCCGCTAAGCGGGACTTTTCGCCTAGCTTGCAAGCCGAAATAAGAGCTTTATTCAAACAGGTTTCCGGCCGCTTTGCTCACCATTTGTAGTAACCAATGAGATCCAATCCCTTTTTTCATTGTGCCCCTGATGGTGTTCGATCATCCCGGTTCGTTTGTTCTCATGCTCTCGTTTTTGCTTATTAAGATGACTAGAATATTGTTGCTCCTGTTGAATCGGACTGAATCCAACTGACGTTCTGTCATGATTAATTCGTATATCCGGCAAATGTTTGCTCTCGGCGCATCTTTGACTGTTTGAATTGAGTCGCTTTGCTGCTGCAAGAGCAGGACTTAACCTGCTTCGAACAAATCTACCTCGTCAAATACAGACAGATGGGTAAGCGAGTGCCTCTGTTTGATTAGAAATATTAAAACGGATGATAGACGAGAGGTATGTATCAACTTACCTTGCAAAGATCACAAGGAGGACCATCATTAGCAATAAGATGAACAGATTATAAGCTGTCACTAAGATGTTCCGTGTTAGCTGACGACTGAAGTTCAAATCAAATTGCAAGGCACCACTTGCGCTTGCTAGTTGCCACCGGTTTCGAATTCAAATAAAATGGTTAGATTTGTCACGTTAGTGAGGCCACCTGAGCGTTTGCATCACCTACTCACTTTCGTCGTCAGTGTTTGCGTGATTTTGGGTCAGAGCCAATCGAGTATGATCCGCATCTTGTAACCTGATTGGTGAATCTTGTCTCTTGTTCAAGTACTTATACTCACAGCGCAAACCATGGAAACCCATAGTGCACCAGCAGTTGTAAAGGGTTGAGTCGCGGACCTTGACAGAGAAACATGTCGCCCCATTGAGGCAATACCAACTCGCAAAGGGTTCTAAACATTCGGATATACTTGACTGAAGAAATTTGAGCTCTCAAGTTAGACTAATGTGAACGTGTGCTTAGAGATCGTCCAGGTTCCGTTGAACACTCACATTGTTCTTGCTTGATCTCGGAGGCTCCAAATAGGAGATATTTTGCATAACTTTTTGAGTTCAACTCTACTCACGCTGACGAAACCTGGACGCTGAAATTTGAATGACTCTTTCTCGAATTGATCCGTGGATATGTGGACGGAAAGAGTTGCAGCAAGTGAATGAAGAGGCTCGATCGGTCTAACCAACCGCAGGTGGAGCTCGGTATGAGCAGGCGCGTAGCCGCTCACTGCACGCCCTTTGCAAACTCTTCGCTCGCTCAGTATTGACTTAGGAAGGTTGAAAAAAATAATGCTTTTCTGCTACAAGCGGGCCACCGCATCATTCTAGTTCATGAAAATATCAACAAATCGGCCCATATATTTCCGATCTGAACCAAGCAAACTCCTTGCCATGCAGCTGCACGATCTATAAACGCGAATACATAGAACCAGAATTCTGACCCCTAGTTCAATAGGTCGAACGCCACAGGAAACTCATAGTCAGCAAACATGAGCCTTTACAATATGTATATGAACTGGAAGCACGGTCGTCAACCGACACCGCCACCCCTGCCCAAATACGACCCCGATGAAGATCTACCGGCATGGACTTGGTCCAGAATGAGATGTAACTTGCCCGTCGATAAAGGCGACAAACCCTGGACTAGAATTGGGGAAGCGCCCAAGTCAGACGATGATCCGGATTGGCGAGGCGTTATCAAGAGCCAAATTATTGAGATACCCTTGCCAGAGCCATACAAATTTGGGCGCTACAATGATCCGAGGTATTTCTGGTTCGACACACCAGACTATGCTGATCCTTTCAAAAAACTTTGGTTCGCTTGTAGGGAATCCTTTAGGTACGGCTTGGTGGCAGGCTGCGTGGTAGGAATGTTCAAAGGCTCACCAAGAGACATGAAAAGCATTCTCAATTTGTTTCACAGGGTGTCCGTGCCTTGGTTTATAGCAGGTATGGCTGGCGCCGCAACAATCATCGTCGTGGCTAACTTGCGAGACAAAAAAGACGACTACTACAACTATGTAGCGGGTGGACTAGTTATGGGCGTCATATTTGGACGAAACCATTATATTCATTGGGTTAGGGGAACTATACTTTCTGTTGCTGGACTCACAACCTGCAAGTATTATGCCGAAACGAATGGTGTCTTAGGATTAAGATTTCCACATCCAATGCAGAGAGGTATCGTGAGTGGTGGAATCGCCGATCGCGGAATCAAGTCCGGTGATTTAACATTTGGCATCAAGTCATCGTGGGGAGATCCTGGAAGAGACACCAGAAAGTCTTATTGAGATAACTTGTCTCTGAAGACAGAACGGTCCCCAATTAAATTCAACCAATTTATAGGACAAACAAAAGTCTAGTTAATTGAACTCCCCAAGATCTTTGGTCGCGGATGAGTATTGTAGTAGAAATTTAATGTCAAAGTTACGATGTTGATCTTGATAAAACTTGAGTGAAATAATTCCTCAGCCAGCAATGAATCGAGTCAGTGGGTTCATCATCAAGTTCGCCGCTAAATTGTCCGACATACTCGGCTGACTCTCTTCTCTTGTGTCGAACTGTTTGTTGCTAGATTCATACTCGGCCTCAGCCTTGCTGCACTCCACCTTTAAATCGGATTCTCGAACACAATTCAAATCTCGCTGATCGAATATGGAACCCTCGAGGCAAATATAAGACATCCTCTGATATGAGGTTTCACCGATTCCTTCCATCTGTGTACAGAAGTGATAGACGCGGCAGCCAAGTTTCACGTCAGCATAGTAGCCTGTTACTCGGCCATAACAAGTGAATGTAGATGTATTCTTGAATGATGTGAAGTCTGGCAGCTCCGTCGAGGTTGACTCCTCTCTTGTTGAGTTAGCCTGAGCTCCGTCAGCGTTTTCAGATCCAGATTGATTTGGGATGCTAGTTTGGTTAGATCCTTGTTGCGCTAACTCGGTTGGCGCCATTGAGATTGAATGATTCAACAATAAGACAGTTAAAATTATCGCTGCTAACTTGGGCAAAATCATTTTTTGAAATGATGAACTTTACGAAATTCGGTTTAAAAGGGGGTGGGCCTGAGATACAACACAATGGCTGGTTTCTAAAAATGGCGATACGCAAATGAGATGGACGAGAAAATCCTTTTATACTGATCAAGCGAGTAAACTTCCAGTGCTTTGGCTAATCTAGATTCGCCTTGTTGGCAAGCTGCTGAAGGAGATCCATATCACCCTCAAAGAATTCCTCCCTGTCGTCTGTTAGGCAATCAAATTCGATCTGATCGGACATGGTGGCACCGACAATCATACCTTTGTGCGATGGCGCGTAGAGAATCATGAGCACAATCACGTAGAGATTCCACATTGCGCATACTGTAATGAGCATAGCGCTAGTCCACTCAACAGTTGACGTACTACCCAAGGTATCTTCATCGTAAGACCAGTCATTTCTTTGACTTAACCCGTAGAATATGAATGTACTCAGGGCACAAATAATTGTCGCAAATAGAAGAAACTTAAACCTGTAGATCATTCCCTGATACTTGAGCCTTTTTGTGATCTGCATCTCAGGCAAGGACGACTGTTTGCCGGATATAGTTCCATAGGCTAGACATATATAATAAGCAAGGAAACATAGATAGGCGAGCGAGGCACAACTTGCGATGAGTATTGACAAATTGGCTAGGTTTGGTTTTGACTCCCATATTGTTAAAAACGGATCCAATGCTTGAATGCCTCTCTCGCTGAGGTCGAATATTAAGAGAGCCAAAGATGCAACGCAAATAGCAAGTAATTCCTTGATATAGCTAGCTAACTTGCTGTTCTTTCTAGCTCCGTCCAGTAAATGCTCTCCAACAAAGACTATCCAGAAGGATAGCAAGACGCAGTAGAAGATGCCCTGGCGCAAGTCGTTCATGAACGTCATGAAAGGTATCTCGATATATAGGGTTAAGAGCTCAATTGGTGCATTCAATTGAGTGAGAGCCGTGCCCAATCCAATGAGAAGACGCTCTATCAGGATGGTATTCCTGTTGAGTCTATTGAGGCGTTTACAATACCAGATCAAGGTGGCTAGGGTGAGAGCAAAATAGACAGTTTTAAGAGTTAGCCATATTTGAGTGAAACCACCATTGTGATGGATGGCGACACCGGTTATCTCGTTAAGTTTTCCTGGGAACTGTCTTGTACTGTTTGTGCTCTTGTCCTCGCGAATTTCGAAATTTATCAGGTAATAATCGTAATGGAGGGACTGGAGTTCAAAAAGTTGGATGAGATCGCAATCGAGCTTGTGACTTTGCTTGAGATCATGACTGTGACACTTTATGGTCCTCTTTAAGCCTAAGCGTCTTGCATATAAGGACCAATCTTTGTCGCCACCATTCTTTACAGACAAATCTACATCAATCAGTAACTGGAAATTGTTATCTAATTTGACAGGCGAGTTCATCTGTTGATCTTCAATGTTATTAGCAGCTAATAAAGGTTCATATTGGAATTCTGGAATGAGAATGACCAAGAGTGTTTGCATCCATCGAGAATATGCTAAATCCATTCCATCTCGAGGTAGCGGCAACTGAACTGCAAAAGTTGTTGTCTCAAACTTGTCTATGCCAGTCAGTTTGATACCTGAAGAGCGATCACAGTTTTTTCCAACATCTGAATCGTGGACTCGATGGTATCTTGGAATGGCAAAGTGGCGTCTATCCTTCCTATGACAATGCACCGAAGTGAATTGCTCAAACGATGAGGGCGATGGGGTTAAGAATGCTCCAATATAGAAAGATAGCACCTGGATCAACAATAGGATGGCCAATATAATCACGAGCTTCCTGTTTGAAAGTGTTTCGAGTATCGTTGCACCCATCGTGGTGAGAGTGAGTATTTTCTTTGGGTGTCAGTGTTGAGTTATATTTGGAAAGACCTTATGCAAATTAGTTTACGTTGACCATTGGATTTGAGGATGCGATTGGTCAAGTGCGTGCATTGCACTTGCAACTTTCGAAGATTAGTCGCGGGAGCACGTCATTGGGTTTTGAATGCACGGTACTGTTTCTAGGCTTTAAGATTGAGATGAAACCGTGTCGATTCCCTATCCCCTCCTTCATATTCTTTCAGCCCCCAGAGCTATCCAATACCACTAGCAAGCGCTTGTTCTTGCGCGACTTATCTCTGTACTGAAAGGATCTGGTGATGGAATTTGTCCTGCATGGTCCTGCCCCAGGCCTGTTCGTCCTAAACTCAAGCAAGTTCATCGCTTTGTTGACGAACTCACGTTACAGAAATAAACACCAGCAAACAGAAATCATTTCGCCCCAACTATTTCTATCAAATCGATAACTTTTCACAACGTCAGGCTATAATTGAAACCTCAACTGTCGATTGAAGCCTCATCAATCAACACGGAAATCAGTCTTGAGTTGTGATAAAATCGTCAGCTCCCCACGGAGTTGCCTCTTACTTAGAAGGTAACTCTCACCTTTCGATCTTATTTGTCAACAGCCCAAGATGCTCCGTCAAGTTTATAAAGCAAAAAGAGAGCTGTTTGCTCGTTTGTATCCCACCACACTGGTATATAAAGATGGGTCCACCGTGACCGTTCGGCACCCTGAGCCAAGACAAATCATTAAGATTCCTTTAACCATTGAGGACTGTATCGACGGGAAGAGTAAAGTGGCTTGGAAGAACAGACGAAGAATAATCGTAGCAGGGTCTGTGACTGCAGACCGAGACGATGTCACTTTCGATGCCAGAAAATATCTACGTCCGAGAAAGAAATAATCTGTTTCTTTTTAAGTTTAGATCTAGACTGCGATTACAATTGTTCCTCAACAATTCTATAAACATGCTCTATTAACATGTGTCTATTCATAAAAGCGGTTGTCCATCCATCTCGGCGGGCTTAGCAATGTCCATCAACTTCAAGACCGTCGGTGCAACATCACATAAAGCGGCATTGTGATCGAAACGTTTGAAGGACAGTTTGCAATTGTGGATGATGAACGGCACCCTGTTGGTGGTGTGAGATGTTACAGGTCCACCCTTCTCGTCTATCATACACTCTGCGTTTCCATGGTCAGAGGTGATCAAAAGCACATAGTTGCTCTTTTCACAAGCATCTGCAATTCGACCGATAGCAGTATCAGTAGCTTGCACAGCCTTGATTGTTTGCTCGTACTTGCCGGTATGGCCAACCATATCAGGTGGAGCGAAATTGCACATGACAAATTGATATTTGTTTTCTAGAATGGCTTTGCACATCTCCTCGGCAACTCCAGATGCATTCATCTCCGGCTCAAGATCGTAGGTTGCAACTTTAGGGGATGGAACCATCTTACGGACTTCACCCTCGAACTCAGCTTCCTGGCCTCCATTGAAGAAGAATGTAACATGGGCATATTTTTCAGTCTCCGCACAGTGGAACTGACCAACTTTAGCCTTAGCTATGGCTTCAGCTAGAACATTAGTTGGTTTCACGGGCGGGTATAGCATCTTGAAGGGGAACTCTTTCTTGTATTGGTTCATTGTAAACAACTCGATATTAGTGAGTTTGGTTTTCACACTGAAGTTGATCTTCAGGCCAAAGGTCTCGGTAATCTGGCGCATTCTATCGGCTCTAAAGTTGAAGAACATCAGAGTATCGCTGTCTTTCAATAGACCGTCCTTGTTTGCTATGATAGGTGTCAAAAATTCGTCTGTTTGATCGGAATCATATCTCTCCTCCACTTTTTGAAAGAGACCTGAATAGTCGTATCCAGAAACTGAAACATGCTCTCCCTGGCCTTCAACAAGCCCTTCGTAAGCGATCTTTATCCTCTCCCAGCGCTTGTCCCTGTCCATAGCATAATAGCGACCTATTACGGATACAATAGTTCCGTAATCCATTTCCTTCAATTTCTGCACGAGTTGCTTGATATAGCCAAGCGCACTTTTTGGGGGAGTATCCCTACCATCTGCAAAGAAATGAATATACGCCTTTGGAACCCCGAGTTTTTTGGCCCCGGCCAAAAGGGCAAATAGATGCTCAATGTGGCCATGAACGCCTCCATCGGAAACTAAACCTAATAGATGCAGACGACCCCCATTTTTGATAGCTCTCTCGCATGCCTCTACAAAGTATGGGTTCTTCGAGATGTTTCCTGATCTACAATCTTTGTTGATCCTGAGAATGTCCTGATACATTACTCTGCCGGCGCCAATATTTAGGTGTCCCACCTCTGAATTGCCCATGAGACCGGCGGGTAGTCCGACAGATTCGCCGCTAGCATCAAGGGTTGTATACTTCTCCTTGATGCTCGATAATTTGGTCATCACGGGGGTGTTAGCGTTAGCGATGGCATTTCCCTCCTTCTTTTCAGAGATACCCCAGCCATCTATGACGATCAAACAAACTTTCGCCATTTTTTGGTTTAGATTTAATGAGTAGATCCGATTCCTCGTTTCGTATGTTTTCTTTAACCCCTTTTTCTCCGAGGAAGTTTTTTGCGAAGATGAGGATGATCTTGGAGAAAGGGTTAAGGTCGATCTAGGCGATCGCCTGGGTGATCTCTGTGAGTGCCCAATTTTGTTAGCTTAAAATTCACGTGGTAGAGGGGAAGGTGAGCTCGAAGCCAGTGGGAAGGCCAAAATGCACACGAGTATTTTGACTTGCGCAGTTGAAACTGGCGCTGGAATGGTAAGTCAAATGGTTAATCTAGCCGCCTCACGGTCGTTATATCATTCTTGCTGCGTATTAGATTTCACACCTTCGATTCACCTATTTTTGAGAGATATCAGACTAGCGGATATTGCTCGCAGAGGGCAAGCGCGAGACTCATAACTTGACACACATTATGAAGACGCGATGGAGAAAAGAATTCGCTATTAGGTTTATTTATTTACATGTTATATAAACAAAATTACAACGATCAATAGTTACAACGGCGAGGCAAACTAGGCTTTCTGTCTCTTGCGAGCAAATTGTAACCTATTAGTGTCATCGCCCTCTGAAGCCACCACCTCTTCCTCCTCGGCCGCCAAATCCGCCGCCACCTCGACCTCCGAATCCGCCGCCGCCTCGACCACCGAAACTCGCGCCTCCTCGATTACCGAAGTTGTTGGCGCCGCCGAACCCACCTCGGCCACCACCTCTACCGCCAAAACTTCTACCACCTTCACTACCACCATAGTTTCCGCCTCCACTTTGGAATGCGCCGCCGCGACCTCCGCGGCCACCTCTCGAGAAGTTGCCCCCACCTCGGCCACCACCCCGTCCACCACCACGGCTTCCTTGGCCGGGAGCTCTCTTAACTTTGGGCGCCAACGGGTCTGGCGGGTCTCGAGGTAGAAATCTCTCTTTAGGTAGTATCTTTGAGGGGTCCATGTAAATTATCTGTTTCTTGTCTAAGGAATCCGGCTTAATCGTTTCAACCAACTCTACTGACATGAGCACATTGCTGAGCTGGCCAAAAATTTCGTCTGATTTGCCGATATGTGTCTTGTTTTCCAGAAATACTGGCTGGTTGAACATCGGAACTTGGTTATCAAGGGAAACTTTGCATACGAGTTTGTTTTCAGAGACGTGTGATATTTTGCCTACAGGGACTATGTTGGCAGGATTGAGGTCAGCTTGGAATCTTGGCCTTTTATTTTCGAACCCTCCCCTATCTCCGCCGCCATAGGGCCGCTTTCCACCACGGAAGCCGCCGCCGCCACCTCCTCCAGCAGCGCCTCTTCCACCACCCCTTCCGCCGCCTCTACCACCGAAACCCATAGTTGAAATATATGGGTTTGGGGATTTGTTATTGTATTGAATCACTATCCTCAGACAAGTTTGAGAGGGAGCCTGACGTGGTTAACCACATGGTAGCTCTAACATGTGTGCTTTCACTTTCTGTGCTGAATGATTATTTGCTCGCTCGAAGGGAGCTTTTAGTGCTAGAGAAAATGTGCACACTCGATTGCGAGCATTTGCACATTCCCTTTTTGAACGGCTCAGCTCGAGCCGGACTCTCTCTCTCTCTGTAATGCAGGATTGCTTGGTGTGCCTGCTGCAAGGTGCACAACTTGGTCAGGGGCGCACAGTTTTCCATGCTCGGCCTGGACGCCCTCTGGAGTTAGAAGCAGATAAATCGCGCGAGGGGCAGCATGCGCTGATGGTGCTGCCATCCGCACACAAAAATCGTCAGGTTCTGTGCGCGTAGATTGCTAACTACTCTAGTGCGCTGTTCGCTGCCGAAACCCCATAGTTGTCATGCACTAATTCGCGCAATATCGCTTGCAGAGCCGCAGAGAACCATTGAACAAGTATCCCTGTTGACCATGATAGCAGAGAGCGGGCAGGGTAAGGGCAACTAACATTTGTGGCGGCGGAGGCTCGGGCATCTACTGCAGAGCAAGCGAGCGATGATCAGAGAGCGAGAGAGAGAGACTCTCCCTCAGAAATTTCACGCTCACACGCATACAAAGTTGAAGAGCGGCAACGCTGTACGGCGAATTGTGCTGCAATAATTTAGACGTGTTAATTTAGATGGAAATGGATGGAACGTTACGCACCCTTATTTTACCATCAACCACCATCTAGAGCTCCGACTAGCGACTATTAAATATATAATACAACAAGCTCCAGCCCAAAGCATCAGCATGAAGACCATCATCGAGCGGGGCGCCAGTTGGACCCTCGAGGAGACGAAGATGCTGCTCGCATTGTGGGGCCAAGACTTAGTTCAGCGCCAAACAACCAACACCAAGAGAACCAAGGAGGTGTACGAGAAAATCTCAGAAAAGTTCAATCAAAATGGGTTTGAGAGGACGGCCGATCAAGTCAGGACAAGAGTATTCAATATGATTGCTGAATATAGGAGGATCCTCAAGGATCCAAACCCTGAGCGGATGAAAAAGTGCATATTCTTTGAAGCTTTACACAAAATCTATCAGGCAAAGCATATGGACGACGTCAAGTCTGCACTCGACGATTACGAGCCGGAGTATCCCTATAGTCCAGCCTCGAATACCATTTCATCGGAGAAGGGCGATGAGTCTATCTCAGATAGTGAGGCCACAGATGTTAATGAAACAATCAATAATTCGACAAACAGTGTGACCAACAACAATTCAGCAGTTGCAGCAACGACAGCACCTAATAGCAACAGCTGTTCAACAAATGACAACAACAGCTTAGGCGACAGTAATAGCAGTAGCAACAATAACATTGATAGAGAAACATCCTTAGCAAATTCTCATTCAGCGAGCGCTGGAGGCTCATCAGCCAAGAAAATCAAGCTTGAATCGCCAAAATCGGGCCAAAACCAGACTAATCAACCCCACACAGCCTCGGCCTCCACCTCATCGGCTTCTGCGCCGAACTCCTCCTCCTCTTCAGATCATGCTAACACTAAGCAAAACAAATCATCATCAACAGTCTCATCAGCCTCATCCACAATCGGTGGATCAATGGTCGGCTTAGGCAGCTCCTCAGCCGCCGCTGGTGCTGCCTCCTCCTCCTCATCATCACAGAGACACCAAAGCTTGCTCTTGCCTCATGCGACCTCCTCGGCAACTTCCACTCCCATAAGTAAATTAACAACATCCGGCAGCAACAACACTCCTTCCTACATCAATCTAAACTCCATAAACTCCAAATCAATACCAATCATCCGAACAAACCAACTCATCGGCCACCCTAACGGAAACGAGTCAATAAATTTGAACGGAACTACGACCAGGTTACCAACCACTGCCGCTATCGCTAGCCACCAGCTATATCAGGCGCCAGTTAACACGTTTGATGTAACCTCTTCAGCTTTATTGATTGATCGCATGTTTGCCCATCTGTCCAGAGAGAGTGAAAATATGCGCGAATGGATCGCCCTCGAGAAGGAACGTTTGGCCCTAGAGAAGGCTCGGAGGCAACAAGAAACTGAGCGCGAAGTTAGACGGGAAAGAGTTCTCATCGACACACTGATGCGATTCCAAGAGCAATGGTTAACATTCCTGTCTCGTCTCGACCAGCGTATTCTCGATAGTTCCACTGAACCTATCCCAACTCTTAGAATTCCCACCAAAGAGACTACATCATCTGCTGAGGCCTCACAGAGCACTGATGGCACTAATACTAACACTTTGGCCAATTCGAACAATTCTAATCCACCAGTAGATGCAAGTAAACAATAAGTACAATAAATTTAATGTTTTTCCAAGCTATCTATCATGGCGAAATCATCATAGATACTAAGACTTTATGATTAAGAGAAGTTTGAATATCTAGAGGCATAATCAATTCAATTGGTAATTTTTGCAACTTTCCCATCTGTGTTGACACATGGGGCATGTATTGCTTTGTTGAACCCATTTCAATATACAACAATTGTGGAAGGAATGCTTACATGGACCCCAAACAATGGCACACTCGTCGACCCTATCCTCGAAGTGGCAAGATGAGCATGCGTCCATCAAGTTAGCTCTACAAATCGCGCACACGTCCGAATCGACGATCCACCTCCATAGGGCGACTAAATTGATCTTTTTGATCTGAAACATTGGCTCGGCTTGGGCACCCATTGGCTCGCTGGTTGATTCGCTCGCCATCTGAGTTGAGAGTGAGGAGAAAATTTGTTTCAATCGCCGAATTCGGATGACTGCCTGCCAAATCGTTGTTATCCTGATAAATAGTTCACAGATGTTAAATGACCGTGCGATTAGTTTCTTAAAGTCAGACACGAGACTGTCCCAGTAGTTAAGTCTTCCGATGCGCGCCGACTCGGCTGATGCAAGTCTCGCACGTAAACTCACATTTGTGTCCAGACGCCTGAGCTTCGGGGCCACCGAAGCACGCAATTCGCTCGTGCGAAGTTGCGCCGTTAACGCAGATCTCGGAGTCGAAAAATGCTCTCACTGATTGTGTCTGTACATACATGTAGGTCACAGAGAGTTTACATATGTCAGGATGTATTGATCCAAAGGTGTTAAAGTTTTGCCACTATGAGTTCAGACTTGGAGTCCTTCCACGCTCTAGTCACAAACTTGGCCCAGATTGCTCGCAGATGACGCAGCTTGGGTGAGGCTCGATCACAGTCGATGGCCAAGTATGGCGACATATGCAAACTCAACGAATCCTTTTATAAAAGTTCCGAACGCCTCCGTCTCAGGAGGCTTCGGGCAGATCAACAACATCGAAGTCATTGGAGCTGCAACGACAACAACCCCATTATATCACCATACAGATGAGGATCTACTCATGAGCTCTGGAACCATAGAAACTCTATCGCTCCAGAATGCTGCAAGCGAACATACGGGAGGTAAAATGAGCATCAAGTCTGAGGAAGACGCTGGTGCTAGCAAAATCGAGGTCAGCGGCGAAGTGGTCGGAAATCGTTCAGACGTGATTTCAGAGGTTTGCCGGGCACTAGTCAACGCCACTTTAGAGGCTGAATTGGAGAAGCCTGTCTATGGGGTCAGCTGCAACTCTGGCGATCAAAATCCAAGGAGCACCAAGGGATCGGAACATCAAGCTGATCATCACGGAGAGAACGAAGCAGAATTGGATGCTGAGCTTGATGATGAGGTTCCGATGGAGAAAGGTTCGCGAAATAATCAACATATTGAGCTCATCAAGAAGTTGAGATTACAACTTCAAGATCTTGAAAAGTATGCATATGAACGCGGTGAGCTAGATCAGATTCCACCTTCAGTTGTGGCAGAGAAGCAAACTGTGATACTTGACACATTGAAGGAAAGATTATCGCTCAGTTTCGGGCTTGACAAGCTAGCGAAACTAGAACTAAATCAAATCAAGAATCAGGTCGATAAGGAGATAAATGACTTGATCGACCCTCTGATTACAAAAGAACACTTGCTTAATCAATTGAGAACTCAATTGACTGATCTTGAACGATATATAGCGCATCTGCACAGTACTCTGGGCAAAAGTTCTGATAATAGGTGCCCATGTCATTTGCATGGGTGCTCTGTTATAGATGATCCAAAATTAACTAGCTCCTTTCAAGAAAGATCAACGAATTGTGCAAACATAAATGGTGATGAGACTCTGCCAAAAACGACCCGATTGATTAGAAATATTGTTGCCCAATTGATTTGTTCAGATATGAAACTACAGGAGTGCGCTAGGAAAGAAAAAGAGTTTGTCATAGGCAAAGATAAAGAACCGATAAACGAGGGCAAAGTTGTGACGAGACAGGTAAGAGATGATCCAGCTTGGGCCCTGTACATGGACAAAGTGATCTTGGCTACAGATTCTCTGATAAACCTGTATACTCTCGACCAAAAACATCGAAATAATGGGAGAGCCACTGATGATAATCTTGTTGAGTCGGTAGTTCGACGCCAGTTGGTGCCGGCGATAAGAGATTTACTGAGTTATGGGCTAATGGACACGAACAAGTCAAATCGACCTGGTTCTTATGGTTCATTATCATTCGATCCGTATTATTTGTTGGCATCACTGACTTGCTTTCCAAGTTCCGTCAAGTCAAATATACCGGATGAGCGCGAATCTCTAGCGGAGAAGCCGCATGCATGGTATGTGGCTGAAGAATATTACAGAACGAGGAAAGAATCTAGCTTTGAGTCTTCCTCTATGAAATCTTTGAGTTTGAGCTTCAATTTGGCACCATCTATAAGCGGACCGATCAAAATCACTTCAAAACAGGCGTTACTAATCGCTATAGACGGCATCATTGAAACCTTGGCCAGCTGTAAACCAAATGGTCCTGAGTCGCACTTCAGGGCATTTGTGTATACAGCTTTAAACCAGTCGAAACTCGCAACTTGGTTACGATTGATTTTCAAGAACAAGTCTATTGTGAGGAAGCATTATCATGATTTCAGTTTCGTCACTCAGCCTGATAAGATGGATAAATTCTTGAAGAAGCTTGAGGATCTTAATCAATTTGAATTCAAACTCAGAACAGATTCTAAATCGATCGAGCAATTCATAAGTGCATTCTAAGTGGAGTTACCAATATGTAATCGCTTGGACAATAGTACCTCACAGAGATCAGGATGTTTCACGCAAATGCGTCGATCATCGTCTGCGTTTCGACCTTGATTTGGGCTTTCTGGCAATAGTACTGTAACATTGTCCGCAATACCATTTACCCTTCGGAGCAGATCTTAGACCGACACAGGCGTAGTGGAACCACTCAATGACGCACTCTTTGTTGTCGCATGCAACCATTTCTCCATGGGAAACTCCTCTACATACACAATAAATGGGTTCGTTTGGATCTAAAGGCATGTCGCAGCCAATCATAGCAGGCTCAGATGTGTCTTCTTCGGTGCTTACTTGAGCCTGGCCGAGGCGAGTCATTTTCTCGATGTTCCTATCTATCAATTCGTATGTTTGTTCCGCTAATCGTACTTTGTCGTCAGCATAACTGCTCAATCTACCGAATAACTCCTCTGTTTGTCGGCGCAATTCTAGTCTTTCACTTTTCTTTTGACATAGTCGGTACGATTTTATACATTCGTCGATTCTCGCCATGACTTCCTTGGTTCTAGTATCTAGATCAGTGATCAACCTAAGATTTCTTTCAAGCTCAGGTGGGACGTTTTCCAAGCTTTCTACAAAATTCTGAAACGACGACATCAGCGAAATCTTGAGTTAGATTGCGGCCGTACAACTTGCTCTCAGATTAAAAATCAGGTGGGCTCAGCGGATACAATGTACAACTTCCGATAGTTTTTATATTCAACTTAGTCTGCTATGGGCGATCTAACATTGGGTCTCATATCTAAGATGATCGTATTAGGTTGAAATTAATCGAACATGGATATTTTGTGTGATTGATGAAAGAGAGTTCAGAGGGAACTGTCATGTATCTGTTCCACCAGGGAAGTCGGGGCAATTAATCTGCTGGGCGCACAGCTGTGAGGGTTTGGTTTTTTATTTATGCACCTTTGTTCCCCTCGCCGATCAGTTTGAGAATATGTAGAAGGTATTTCACTGTATCAACGCTCGATCTGAACCAATTTTTCAGTCTGAAATCCTGGGAATATTATCACTGAGAATGCTTAAAGTTTCTGACTAACGCAAACTCGAACATTAGATACGTCCGATCTCCTTCAGCTTTGAGAGCAACTCGTCTACATCTTTTACTCTCGTACCTCCCTCGCGTTTGGGCGGATCTTCAACTTTCTCTACCGTCTCAGCGTTTTGTAAATCGACACCCAAATCCTGAGGTTTCTTTTCAACAATAGGCTTCTTTTTAGCCTTCATGATGTTGGGCAGGGTCGCATAGCGCGGTTCATTTAAGCGTAGATCACAGCTCAAAACGGCAGGTATGGTCAGCTTAAGCATCTCAAGGCCTCCATCAATCTCTCTAGTAACTTCGAGATGGTCACCATTTTTCTCCAACTTGGACACGAATAATGCCTGAGGCCAGTCTAAGATTGCGGATAGAAGCGGGGCCACTTGAGCGCTATCATCGTCAATGGCCTGCTTGCCCAATAGTACCAAGTCAATTTTTTCCTCCTCAACGATCCGAGCCATCATTCGTGCTATGTCCAAGGGTTCAGGGTTTGCTTTGTCTGAATCCACTAAAATTGCCTGGTCTGCACCCATGGCGAGCGCAGTCCTCAAGACCTCTTTAGAGGCTTGACTTCCACAACTAAATGCAATTATGTTCGATGCAAACTTCTTTTCCTTCATCCTAACTGCCTCTTCCACAGCAATCTCATCGAACGGATTCATAGAATGTTTTACACCCTCCGTTACCACTCCAGTCTTGTCAGGACGGACACGCACTTTGACAGCATAGTCAATCACTCTCTTGCAACCAACAAGCACTCGGAGGGCCATATAATATTAGTGAAGTTTGAAGCTAGCAGTGGAAAAACAAGGTACGTGCTTGAGATAGTATGATACTGAATTTATGCCTTCGATATATATGTTCTTGGCCTCTCAAGCTTCTTCGTTGGTTCTTCCACTGTTCGGACCGAACGGATCCAACGATTTATCGTAAATTGCAAAGGTCAGCTGCGTGATTACACTTGTGCGATTGCCAATCTTGCTCCAAATCGGTTGCAGACTCCACGCCCCCTCGCTGAGCCACTACAAATCCTACCAAAACTATTGATGAGTAACCTGAAAATCGATTGCATATTGACCATCCGTCAATTCTCATGTCCTGATGCTATTGAACACACATCAATCTACCTTCATTGGGACTAAAATTCGTCAATAGAGTTAGTCTAGCCATCACAACAGCCAAAAACCTTCATCGGGACCTGCACACAAATACGAGAGAATAGTTTATGAGATCTTTTACCCAAAGCAATCTAGCCAACCTATTTGTACCCTCTAACTTAGGAGGATTATGGCATCTACAACAGCAAAAAAATCTGTTGCCTCAATAGAGATGTGTTTCTTTTGTTTTGATGTCCTGACGGCCCATCTGGACGGCCTTGTTGCTCCAAAGAACCCACCCTTCCCAGACGAACCTCATCCATTGTTCGTTACATGGACCTTAGGCAAAGAAAAGAAATTGAGAGGCTGTATAGGTACCTTTGAGCCTTTGAGCTTGCATAATGGGCTTAAAAATTATGCCATACAAAGCGCCACGAAAGACAGTAGGTTTAGTCCAATCAATCGCAGGGAAATGAAGGATCTCTACGTATCTGTTTCAATATTGACTCGCTTCGAGAAAGCGAAAGATTACCTTGATTGGACACTTGGCGTCCACGGAATTAAGATTGAATTTTCCACCGATCGAGGCAGTAGAGATACTGCCACCTTCTTACCAGAGGTGGCGCGTGAGCAAGGATGGGATCACATACGAACAATCGACGCGTTACTGAGAAAAGGCGGATTTAGGGGCGATATAACTCCAAAAGTGAGAGAATCAATCAATGTTACTCGCTACCAAAGTGAGAAACTAACTGCTAGCTACAGCGACTATCATGAACGGCGCAATCAGCTGGCTCAGTCTTAGTTACATCTTTTAGGAATAAATCTAACGTTCATTGGATTAAAGAGAACCGTGTTATCACGGAGGTTTCAATGAGTCCAAGAAACCGAGAACAGATAAAATCTATCCGATGTTCTTGGTTGTTTTTCGAAAGGGTGAGTTTGGCTACTCTCGTCGATGCCAGAACTTGATGGGACCCCTGCCAGTGTGAAGCCTTGTGTGGACTTGTTACAGGATATTTATTTTTGAAGTTTGTGTGAGTTGACGCACGCAGGGCTCATCAATTGGATATCGAAAAGCTCGTGGATAATATTTACCCCGGCCCATAACATGAACCAACTAGTGCAGCAAAGAGCAAACTTAAATTGATAGGAAGCCCAAAAAACAACAAGCAGCCTCTATATCTGCCGGATCGGTATGGTAACAAGGTGACCGCCTCCCTGACTACCAAGACACAATCTGGACATCTAACATGTGGCAGGTTCACCACCAGAACAATATTCAGCACAAATGACATCTGGATCCTTCTCCAACCGCGTGTCCCATCGACAACTAGGATCCAAGCGAAGTGGCCCCTATGGAGATATTTACCATCTTTTTTACCTTGTTATTCATACTGCCGGTAACTCAATTCCCTTTTATTATATCTAGGATTGTCATTTACTGCCTTAGCTTCTACCTGAGGAGAAAGTATTGTACAACTCTTCGTGTGTCAAGATGCGGTCTGATGACCTTCCGAGCAATTGTGATAAAACTGCCTATCAGCCTGGGAAAGGACGTAGAATCCGGAACTCAGGGATCAATAGCAAATGGCAAAAATCAGACATTGACCATAACGATTGATTGCTTGAGGCTGTCGAGTGTCTACTGGGACAACGCATGCTCTTCGATTGTATCAATTTGTCTGAGCAACATAACGATCGAGAGTCCAGTTGGCGATGGCAAGCGTTTCAACGCAAAGATATCATCGTTCGAGTTTCCGATAGATAAGATACGTGGTGATTTTTTCAAACATTACAAAGAGAACTTCAAGACGTCGCTTCACGATATCGCAATTCTGTCGGAAAATTTCAGTTATAAGATCGAGAAGCTGGCCATCACAAAATCGGTCACGACCCAGAACAGCTTACGCGTTGCATTCGGGAGAATTATCTTCAGTGATCTCAGCATACCGGAGGTACAGCTATTCAGTGAGATGGCGGAAGAGTTGACGAAGCAGAGAATACTCTTCATTGAACAGTTACAAGTGTCTTATTTAGTTAATCATACCAAGAATCTCAACATAATGATCGATGGTGACTGTTTCCTCCAATGGAATCTAGAATTTCACCAGAATGTTGTTAACTTGGTCGCGGATATTCGGCGTTTGTTCTCGTCTATGAGAGGTCCCGAGCAAATAAATCCTCAGCCGTCCGTAACTCAAGCGCTCAACATGAAGTTAGAATTGAATGGTCGACTCAGTATTGGTGCACTCCTTTCTGAACATCAAATTGCCTGTATCAACACCCATTCCCTGGAGGTTAATGCAGCTTTTCCCGGTTCCAAGACAATAAGTTCGAAACTTATTTGCCTCCACTTCGATGAGCACACAATCCTTACCTGCTCTATGGCATCGTTTTCGTATTATCCATCACCCGGCGTTATTTCAATCCTGGATCGCAAACAAAATAGTTGTGGTGTGAAACTTGACGATAGTAGCAACAGTTTGCTATGCATCGACATAGAGACTGTAAACTTGATGCTACCCTACAAATACAACTTCGCCGAAGCTTTTAGTGAGAAATTTTTGGGCATTGTAAAGTGGTTAAAGAGATACCACGCAAGCTCTGCAAATAAAGAGACACCCGAACCTCGGATTGATTCTGATATGAGCTTCAGAATCAACAAGTTTTATTTCGAAATCGAGGACGATTCTTTCGAAACCAAGCTCCGCAATAACTACATGCTACTTGAAGATGAGTACCACGAGCAATTGAAACGTGACCAAACATTGCAAGAAAAGATAAATGAGCTGAAGCGAACTAACCTCATGTTAGCATCTTCCATCGTCGATGAGCTAAACAGGGCTCTTGCCAAGAAAAACTCCGACATCTACATACAGCGCTCTAAGCAGTTATATTCATCTGAGATTCGCCAAATACCCTTGTTCAGCACTGTCATAGAGGAAATAGACATGAAAGTTTTAGCTGACTCGAGCTTCCACCAGCACAAGGATATCAAGTCTATTGTCAAAACTTTAGATCCAGCTGGTCAGTTGAACGATGACACTATGTTCTCTACTCTCTGGTGCCGCGTAGTCTCAGCAAACCTAAAGAGCGCGGAGGTCTCGCTGCGAGATTTCCCCATGTCAATGATAGCAATGAAAGATTTGACGATCAAAGGCACAATTCTGGGCACCGAGCAAGTGGCAGTGGCAAGAGCGAGACGGAATTGTCAAATTTATGTTGGAAGAAACAGTCAAAATGTTACGGTTGAGAGGTCCATGACACCAATGAAGTTCTTCCATAATCTCCAACTGAGATGCACCACTGCAAACTATACTCACGGACCGTGCTGGGATCCAGTCCTACAGCAGGTATCTCTAGCTTTTGAGGACATCGTCTCTGCTAGCAGTGATCCTAGCCCATCCCTACCCTGGTGGGACAAGATGCGATTTTTATTGCATGGATTGGTGAAACTCAATTGTAATCAGCTATCTGTAGTGCTACACGCCTCGAATGATCCCTACAATCAGACAGAAATGATCGAAATCTCTCTTTCGAGATCTTTGATTGACTTAGCGTCTGGAAGGATCCGAGCAAAAGGTGATTTAGACGTCTTACTTCATACTGCTTCAAAGTACGACGAGTGTAGGTTGCTTCATTTGCCCAATCTCGATGTGACAGTTAAGTTGAATTGGAATTGCTTGGGTAATCCTTATGACCATTACTCTATCATGCCGTGTGCACCTGATAAAGTACCCGATTATAGTAGTCACCACTCGCACGACTCGTATCGGAGCTTCCGCTCACAGAGCCTTAGCCTCAGTTTAAATATTGAAACGCAGTTTACATCACCCACATCTTCCATGAATCCAGATAACATGCCCTCCATGTTGATTTTTGGTTCGACTATCAGATGGCTCGAGAACCAGAAATTCATCTTTTTCGGGTCCCCCAAGCTGACTAGACGAGGTAAATTATTCAAGAACACGAAGCCTAGGAAGTTGTCACTCAGCAGAATTTTCAAAGATGTGAAAGCAACCATAACGCTAAACAGGTTTCAGATACTCTACTGGTCTTCCGCCTCGAAGCGTCACGGGATTCAAGTGATAGGGGGAGAATTGAATCATTCCTCCGAACATTCCCTAAAGTTAGCCACGAACACCTCAGATGGGCTTAAACATCGACCTCAGTCTGATTGGCAAACAGTCTACATGAATTCTAGCTTAGCAAATGTTGAAATATGGCTTTACAACCTTGGATCTAGTGAACTTGATGAGTTCAATGAGTTTAATTTACAGACAGGCATCAAGTATCGACAGTATTTTATTAGTTTCAATCGAATATCCTATAACAAAGAGGCTCAGATAAAAAAAGACGAAGTTGATGAGTATGAACTCTCCAGAGATGGTGTTGATAGCTTAAATAATGACATGCAATCGAACGATGGCGATGAACAAGTTCCCAATCATCGGTTGGTCGTTCACGATTTGAAAGCCGCCTGGACGAAAGAAAATCGAGACGTCGTTATAGGCATATTTGATGCGTTCATGAATAGTTTACAGTTGAAACGTAATCTCTCTACCGAAGCTCTCAAACCTATAAGGATCGAAACTCCAGGTCAGGCGGCGCACTCTCAAAGTTTCGTCAACAATTCGCCGCCATACAGGCACCAACGACATCCCTCAACAACTTCGCTCATTCTAACCAATACCAGTAATCCAGTATCAACGGTTTCAAAGAACCGTGCCGTTTCCATGCTACAAAAGCTCATAGCAGACTCTGAGAACAACCCGACTGTCTACACTGAGGAGTCGCACTCTGGAGTCGTCAGTGAGACTCATCTTTATGGAGTTGAAGCATGTCAGATGGACGATATTGTGAATGTTAATTGCCTAATCGAGCTTGTTAACTCTCAGGTTGTCTTATGTGGGACCGAAACACCGGGTTATGTTATCGTTAGTGCGGCAAATACTGAGATCAAACAAAGCACTCATCACCCAGTTTGGAAGAATCGGACTCTACTCTCTAAGACAACTTGGACGGGTTCTCTCAAGTGTATGCAATATTACGCGACTGTTGACGAATTCCATGAAAATGCCTCCAAATCGATATTCTCAAACGATTCAGATATCCAATGGTTGGACTCTGACAATATTGACTCTAGGGGCGTTATAAATGACTATCCTGATCTAGTTGGCAGTGGTCACAGTGTTGGTGGAGTCGTCAGCCCGATTGTGGGCAGACATGGTACGCCTGACAGTCGTGATAGCTCAACGCCGGTCCAATTGCAACGGATCATATCGAGGTGTAATTGCTTGTTCTATTATGCTGGACACACAGAGGGCGTCTCCGAAGATGTTCAGCATCTTATTCCACCCCTACCCGATGACGACATGTTCATAGAGCCCTGGGATAAGGAGGTTGGAGTCGACTCGTTCACGCTAACGCATCAAGATTTAGACATAAGTACTAACTCGCAACAGTACGCTATGATCATGGACATCATAAACAACTTGTTACTGTTTGTCGAACCTCATAAAAAAACTGCGTTCGAAAAGTTGGAAAGAATGAGATTTAGGTTCCAGTTCAGTGCAGACGAGGATCAGAGAGAGCCAATATCTCGGCTGCAAGACCAAGTGAGAAAATATGTTTCCTATTTGAAGCGTCTAGAGCGAGAGCGATACATGGTTTACAGAGCCTCGATTGACGATTCTATGATGCCAGACTCTGATCATGATTATCGGTTGAGTTTGAACACTCTCAGTTACGAAATTCAGAATGTAAAGGAGCAGCTGAATGCAGATAGTGCAGAGTTAGCAATGATGATAAGTTGTTACAAAGAGGTCCAACTTGGTGCACACAAAGCTCAAAAGCAGCAGGCAGCTTCGCAACAAGGCACAGGTGCCTTCTTTGCTAACGTAATCAAGAGAAACGAGATCTGTTTCAAGAGCGCGAGATGGAGGGTCACGGATTCTGATGGTCAATTGGGTCTGGCCGATATTGTACTAAATAACTTTCTGTACAGCAAAGTAGTCAAGAGTGATGATAGCGTTGAGCACACTATTGAGCTTGGCCACCTGCATGTCTCAAATCTTATTCCCAATCAACCTTACAAGGATGTGCTCCACCCGACAGAACTACAGGCCAATATACCTCTAGATAGGCAACGTGCTTTGAGAGTCTACTGTCGGGAGCTAGCGCCGGTTGCGGGAATTCCTGTCAAGGAGCACCTCGAGGTTAATGTGGTGCCCTTTACAATCGAAGTTACTCTACAGTTCTTCCAAAAGATGGTGAAGTTTTTCTTTCCTGAAAAAGATACCGTTAAAGAGGACAAATCTAAGAAAGGTTTCGAGTCGTCGGGAGAGTATCAAATTAGTCGGTTCGGGAGTAAGCGGAGAAACAAGGATAAGACTCATAACGTTGAAACCTCCTCGGCTACCAGTACAATCGGCACAAGTGGTAGTGGAGGTAAGATTCTAGGGATAACAAATCCAACTTTGGGCTCAAATAGTCCTAGAAATTCGGAGGATGCAATAAGCACTGTTAGCTCGGTTACGATGAACAGTACAGCTACAGTTTCTAGTCTAAATTCACACCAGAGAAGAGGAGAGGAAATCGAGAAAATGCGAGAGCGCGCTTCGAAGAACCACACTTTTGTCTACGTGAAGGTCCCTGGAATACCGATCAAGGTCAGTTACAAGGGGAAAAAGCAAAAGAGTGTGACGGACCTGAAGAATATGAGCTTGACGCTGCCTACCTACGAGTATCATAACTCCACATGGACATGGCTTGATTTGTTGATGGCGGTGAAGAACGATTCGAAACACACGGTCATCAAGCAAGCCCTCAAGCAAAAGATGAAAATTCGACCGTCCTCAATTTGGTCAAAGAGTAGCAATGCGGATCCGCATGTTCCAGCTGTTGAGGCTAATGTGAAGGAGAAAAACACAACCCCTGTGACAGATGAGGATAAGGCCAGATTACTTCTTGGTCAATATGCTAAAAAGTGGCGATCAGAGCCCGAGTCTCCAAATCTGTAACTTGCGGATACCAGTCGATCTTAGTCAAGTCAGTCAGGTTGTATTCCGAGTTAAACCCTAAGCCTGCATCACGAGAATAAATCTACTTAAAGATTCTGAACTCTGAGACCCTAAATCATTCAATGATGTCCGAAGGATTATAAGATCCGAACCAACATTGATTGGAGATCTCACAACAGCCCTGTGATCAATGAATGAATGGCGCAAGTGAGACTATACGCGTCTGCGCAGGTGGCCTGAAGAGCCTTTCTGAATTTCTCGCGCGTTTGCTCCACAAGTTGCAACTTTCGCATCAGCGAATTTCAGCGAACTCCGAGTGTTAAACGTCCAACAAACCTGTCTAGCTAGTCGATTGGACTTTCACAGCTTCGTTTCCCTCGCCAACCATGGACACAAATATTTGGTCGAACACCGACTCTTTCAACAGCTCATCCGACAGCCAGACTCAGGGTTTCATCGAGCTAGAGCCAAAGCACCTATGTTACATCGACGAAGAGACCTCAAGATCGCTCGAGCTGCTGGAAAACAACGTAGATAGTTCAAACCGAAAACACTCACTCATGGGCTATCTCAATACAAACACCTCAACCACTACAGGAACGCGGCTTCTCCGTGAGGGAATAATCAGGCCACTTTGTCATCTGGAGACCCTCGAGCACAGATTGGATTTGATCGAGTATCTTGTGAACCGAGTCGATACGCTAAGTAACATCTCGAACGCTATCAAACGCTACGGGCAGAGCATTGATCTAGACGCCGTGGTGCCAGTGCTCGTGAATTTGTTCAAGGCGCGCAGTAGTACTCTACAAATGGCCGAGAAGAGACTTGACGCACTGACAACAATTGATTCATTGGTCTCCCAGGTCTCTGTCCTGGTTGGAGCCCTCGAGGAGGCGGATCAAACTGCTCTGAGAGTTTACAAGTCAGGCCTGGAGGACCCGGCCTATTTAGAGATACTAGATGATATTCACAATGTCATCGAACCCGAAGTGAGAACCGGCCGTGGTAAGCGATGTAAGATGTTTGTGATAAGACAAGGAGTCGAACCACTGTTTGACATAGCTCGCAGCACGTACAATGCAGCAATCAACGACTTGGAGGAGTATGTGAGAGGATTGCACAAAGAGGATGGATTAGCTTGGAAATTAAGTTATGGAGAGACAAGAGGCTATTATCTTACACTGAGTTTAGATCATGCGGCGAGAAATATTACACTCAATCCGCGATACATAAGAGTGACAAAAAATCGAACCATGATAACTTGTACAACAAGAGACTTGATGCAATCTAACGTCCGGGCTAACGTTTCTTACGAAAACTCGATGAAACTTGCAAACGAGATTTTAGCGGGCGCATTAGCCGCCATTATGAATAACATCGGAGCTATACACAAGCTAGTTGATATCGTTGGAATGTTAGACTTGGTCACGAGTTTTGCCAAGTTAGTTACAAGCAGCAACGGCACACTCGTTAGACCGAAATTCACAACGTCAGAAACCATTATCGTTAGAGGCAGGCACCCAGTGCTGGAATCCGTTCTCAAGCTCAACAACCTTCCAGTTGTTTCAAACGACCTCGTGTTAAATGTTGGAACCAAGAATTTTATGCTTATCACAGGACCTAACATGGGGGGCAAGAGCATTTTTTTAAAACAAGTTGCCCTAATCCAAATCATGGCACAATTAGGCTGCTTCGTTCCGGCAGAATCAGCTCATATAAAACTTATGAATCGGATTGTTGCAAGATCAGGAACTAGCGATGACAATGAGTCCAACTTTTCGTCCTTCATGGCTGAAATGAGGGGAATATCAACAGCTTTCCAGGAGGATAGAAGCTCGCCTAATCAAAGCGCTCTGTATGTCATTGATGAGGTTGGTAGAGGGACGTCAATCGACGATGGAGCAAGTTACAGCTTCGCTATCGCGGAGGACCTTGCATCGAGGAGACATTGTTTCACAGTATTTGCAACCCACTTTGACCAAGTTTTCTCTTTAACATCACTCTACGGCAATATCATTCCATACCACTTCAGATACGAGGAGGAGAGATCAGTCGACGGTGGGAGGTCACGGCTAAAGATAAGCCACTGTCTCGCTCCAGGTTTAACGGAGAAAAGTCATTATGGCATCCGATTGGCTCAGGCTTGCGGTTTCCAAGATGAGATTCTGCAAATGGCCAAGAAAGATCTAGGGTTACAATCTTGAGTCAAATGATAGAAATGGCGAGCTTGACATTTGGCCCGTAGTTGGATTTATTCTGAATTTTGAAAACGAACATAATCAGATCACCAACTCGCTAAGCCTCTTGATTATTCTAGGGAGTTATAAACCATAAGTTGCTTCAATACCTTTGTTTGACTAGTTTCCCTGATCTCCCCAGCAAGGAACATTTCGTCGACAACACTGTAAACCTTGTAAAAGTTGAACACCAGGTCCAACTCGCAGACGTTGTGGAAATATTCGTTGAGTACCTCTACGAAGTTGTGGATTGCTTCAAGATATGCCAAATTGTTATCATTAACATCTACACATATACAGAAATAAAGCCCGGCGTACCTTCGATAAACAATTTTGAAATTCCTGAACTCTACAAAGTTTGTATGCTTGGCATCACGGACAGTTACAACGGCGTGAACCTCCTCAATAAGTTTTTGTTTCTCATCGTCATCGAACGGCATATACCATTTGGCCAGCCGCGTCTTGCCTGCCCGGTTTTGGATCAATATGAACCGTATCATTGTGGAATAAATAAATCAGCCTACAGAGAGGTAGCTAATTAGATGAGACCTGCATATGTGATAAAAAGCTAAGCCCTTGATTGATGCAGCTGATCTGAAGGGTATGCAATAAATACTCCCACGAATGTTGCTGCTTAACGCAGAGTTTCCGAATATTTTGAAGCCATACAGTGCGCGCGTAAAGAATTTCGAACTGACGCAAGCGCAATGTATTTTGTTTATTGATTCGTAACCAAAAAATGCTAGCAAGTCGTGCACCAGATTCTGTTTTCTGTGGTGAAATTAAGTAAAATTAGGTCCAAACAAATGCACCGCTGGGTCTTCAAGGACACTAACAAGGAGAATTAGCTTTCTTGTTTGACCAAATCGTGAAATTTATTCCGGTTTTGAATATAGTCCCATCAAGATTGATATGATGTCGTTTCTAAAGAGTTTATTCGGTGGTTCGGCACCCAAACAGCCAGCTTTGAGCGCCAATCAAGGGTTAGAGCAATTAGAGGAGAAGGCAGATATGTTAAGAAAAAGGATAGCCCATATACAAAACCAAATCCAAGAGCAGGAGAACATAGCGAAAACCTACGCAACTACAAATAAAAACAAAGCCCTGGCCGCGCTTAAAAAGAAACGAACACTCGAAGATAACCTGAGGAAGGCCGAGGGAACATTAGATAACATTGAAAACCAAAAAGATATGCTAGAGAATGCCAGTTCGAATGCTGCAGTGCTCAAGACGATGGCAGACACTGCTAAGATTGTTAAACAACAACACGATAACTTGGATATCAACAAGGTTGAGGATATCGTGGATGAAATGCGCGAACAGAAAGAGATCAGCGAAGAGATTGCCAACATCTTGTCACAGAATACAGCCAAGGCTCAGGATGAGGACGAGCTACTCAAAGAGTTGGAATCCATGCAACAGGAGCAACTTGATGCGAAATTGTTGGAGACAGACAAAGTGACTGATAGGCTTCCAGAGGTGCCCGTGCAGCTACCGACCCAACCCACAGCCTCTACATCCAACAAGCGAGCCGAGGAAGAGCTCGATGAGCTCAAAAAATGGGCCTCGGCTGCACAGTAGAACAATATGTCTGATGGTCAGCTTGCAGTATCATACATTAAAAATCACACACCCGTCGAGCAAACCATGGATGCGATTGCTCACATAAAGATTTTGCTACTGTACTTTTCACTTCCTAGATGCTTTTAATTAGTTGGGGAGCCTTGGTTTGGAGACGGAAACTTCAACCTTTGTACGTCCATCTGTTGGCCATAGTTGCTTTTCTCTTCTCTCTTGAGTATTTGATCGAATGTGTGAGTTTTCATTGTGCTGCTTATCAAGTCTGTATCTTTAGCCTCTGAGGACAATTTAACCTTCGCAGGTGTCTCGTGTTCCTTCAATCTTTCATTTAGTAAATAGCATATGAAACCCAGAAATAATATGAAAACTATTATCAGTATAACGATCGCAACTACCATAACAGCCATGATTGCTAAATGCTTCAAGACGATCGTAGTCTTGGTAGATTTGCTGCTTCCGGGTGCGCATAATTCAAGGTTAAGCACTAGCCTCGAACCTGCGTCGTTTGGGCATGCGTGTTTAAACATAAACTAAAAAAGTCATTGTATCTGTTCTTGGCTTCTCGGGCTGAGTTTGAGACATTTTTCATACAGCAGAAGATATTGATTTAACTTCTCCTGTAACCTTCTCTCGCCCAGATCTATGTTTGTTCTGGTGGCCATCTCTTCTAGTAGTGAATCAATTGATGAGAAAATATGAATAAACTTGAGGTACCTAATTTTTGCCGCAATTAAATCAAGACCAGTTGTTGTGCTGGCCCCCTGAGCGTCCAGTCTTATTGATGTTTTAAGCTGCAATGAAAGCTGCTCCTCAAGAACACTTGAAAACTGTTCCAACCCACAGAAGATCAATTTTAAACAGTATTCCAAGAGAAATTTGTTCCTCCGCAAACGATCTGCAATACCTCCAATCAGATCGCGCATCATCTCACCTAGGTTGTCCATCTGAGCTAGAATCCGACTCGACGATATGAATTTACCCCCAGTGGCTAGGGTTGACACCTTAGCTACTGACTCAGTCTTTTGTCCAAAATCTTTCTTTGTGGCTAGAACCTTGTTCGCTTTTCTTGTTCCAAACACGATTTTATCCACATCCAGCCAACTGGTCAAAAAATTGAAAAAATTCTCCCTGCTCTTCGTTGCCTCCTCCCTCGATCTAGATTTAGTATCGGCAGCTAATTCCGCTGGCGGTAGATTGATTTCGCTTGTTACAAGATCAGCAAGGAGCTGTAAGCACTGATTTGCTAAGCTCAGGACAATTGTTTGCTCCACTTGGGGAAGCATTCCGAGCATATATGTGACAGTTCGGGGTGTCCTGTTAAGTCGCAAAGCTCGCTCGGTATCGTGGATACAGATGATGCCTAGAACGCGTTTAGTTAGGTAACTTTCTCGCATCGCAATCAGATGATCGAGGACCGATAAATGTAGGTCAGTCAGATTTTTCATGTTACCAGAGATGGTGTATAGTTTTGCCGTTCTAATTCGATGTTTAGCATTCCTGATCAAGTCCAAGGATTCATTGAAACCTGATTTGGAGTTTATCCAACTCACCAGATGTTTGCTTAGCTGCCTGGCAAAGAGGTGCAACGAGAATATAAGCAAATCGAGAGCCAAGGATGAGTGCACAATGCTGGGGCTCCTTGGCACAGCGGGCGATTGCTCCCTTGTTTGTCGTCCCGGCGAGTCGATGAATCTAACATGGCGTCTTGTCCTCGGTGACTCAGCGCGATTGCTTGACAAACTGGACTTGATTCTGGTGCTCGGCAAAGTAGACGATTCTCTTGGGCTTTGAGCGCTCGATTTAACACTTTGCGGTCGGCCAAAGTTTCGAGCGCCAACCTCAGTCAACGTCTTTTGGAACTGGAGGAATTCGCTCATGTATTGCAACCTCGAATCCACGTAAGCGAGCTCTAATTTTGATATTTCATCGAAACTAGTCTCATACCAGTCTAATTCGGAGAGAAAGTCATACAAATAATAGAGGCCATAGTGAAAGTACTCATCTAGCTCGGGATAGCTGGAAGTAGGGTTATTTACTAGTTCCTCTCGGAACAGTCGCTCTCCCTCCTTTTGCTCGCTGCTCAACCGATTCAAGAGTGCCAATGCCAAGTTGGTGCCTACCTCATCGAGAGTTATAAGCCTCCTTTCGAGAAGCTTCAGAAGGAAACTACGTGGAAACAATCGAACACTGATGCTTGTATTGCCCGCCTTCGGATTTCCCAAACACTCAGCCTGCCGAATCGGTTCTAATTTGCTTATGACTGCGTACATATAATACAGATCTTCGTCGCCATCAAATTGAATGCCCGACATTCGAGGCTTATGTTTTTGATAAGTTAGATCCCCTCCAATAGACCGTTTGATTGCTCGAGTATGGATGGCCAGCTCGCTGACTTGCTACGTACGTGCTCCAACTACCTAGACGAGGACCTTATAAGGTTTAAGATAACGACGGATCCTCAAATTAGAAAGGTAAGAGGTTCAAAGGAGACTGAACGTGAGCGAGCCGAAGATTTCATTAAATACTTGGTATCTGTTGCAACACATCCCATCGGACTGCGCGCGTCAGTGAAGCCGTTCAACAGTAGCCAAGAGGACATGCTAGCCTATATAATGGACATGTTCAACCTAACTAAAAACAGGCTCAGGAAAATGTTGCTTGGCTCAGGTGAGAACAGAAACATGAAAAGCAGTGCTCGAAATCCGGAGGTGGGAAAACTGGCCATTGACCGAGCGAAAAAACGTCACTCCTGGCGACCTGAGCTGAGAGTTAGACTTGACGCGCCAGCGCTCTTCTACTCTGAAAGCATACACATGAGCAATCTACAAGTCCGAATATATTTGTTTAAGGAGAACAAGATAGATGTTGCCCAGTCTGATACTGAGAAAATACCTGATGGAGAATCTAAATTGGCAAAGAGCACGAGTTTTCTGAATTACGTTTTCAGAAAATCTGCCCTCGATCCTGCAGCGCTCATCCGACCGGTGAACGAACGTAGGTGCTTGGTCCGGTTTGAGCCCCAGAGGCTGGGAGCCGGAGGATTTGGAGAGACAAGACCGAGCTACAAGATGCTGCAGGTTTCCGGCGAAGGGGGTGACACAAAGGAGGATGACATTCGGCTCCAAATAAGAAGATACTATTGTAACCAACAGATTGGACACATCTTGAGGCTAGAATTTTGGCTAAGTGTTGACAATTCACGCGTTAGTTACCTCGAGAGATTCCGGAAGTGCGCGAGGAAGATGATTAGTAATAGATGTTATGGTTGTTGTATAAAAGGAAAGCGCTCGATTTATATGAACGAGGATCAAGATTTCTATGGTTACATCAATATCAAGCTTACAGAACTACCTTCCTACTCGATAAAACAGAGCTTCCCGATTGTAAACTTGAAGAATCGTGAGGTCAATAGCTGTCAAGTTAGCCTTGAAATAAGAAACCGTAGACTTGTAGACGGCGAGGAAGGCTCATCAATGCAAAGTGATGCGAGAAACTCGACGAGAAAATCTGGACAAGAGAGCTTATTCAATCATGTTCGTTTGTATATGAATTGCATTCTCTATCAGATAACTAGTTGCGATTTTATAGATCTTGAAAAGTCGATCAATCGCGAGCTGGCTCAGCATGTTACAATTGACAATCTTTTCTACCTTCCGGCACACACTCTGATCAATCAACATCGCCTACAGAGCAACTTGAACCAATTTGAGGATAAGTGTCTGATGCGCGCCTCCATCTTATCAATGATTGTTAAGTTGGGCCTAGAGTCACAGAGAGCTGACACCAATGTGCTGAAAATTCAAACTATGGTTGTTCTATTGATTTCTTTGATTCAAAATGAATACAACACATCGCATAGAACAATCGATGAAAGGACTATGCAGGAAGTAGACCCGTTCCGTGACGATCCGGCAAAGGACGATTCGAGGAAGCTGGTCATCGAATTCGAACTGAATGCGCTGCAAGATTTCACGCATGCATTTCTTACTCAACGTTTGAGGCAAAGACTACTCAGACCAGAGAATGAAGAACCAGGTGTAGATTTGAATCGATACATTGCACTAAATGGTCTCAAACTAATCCAAGTTGCCCTATTGCATCATAAGAAGCGGCAGAGGAGCTCGTTGATGGTGGTCAGGCTATCAGAGGAGCTGGCAGCGCTTAAGAGCTCGGTTGATAAGCTACTCTGTGAGCTGGTCATAGTTCACATCAGGTCGCGTATAGAGAGAATCTTGGAGTTCGAGAACGGGACAATAGCAGGCATTCCCAAAAATTCCAGAGGCCAGAGCAAACAAAGCGTTGATGTCAATCCCAAACAGACCGACAAAAGTCTCTGGTTACAAGTGCTGCTGGACATAAAATACGTCAACCATGATCTTAACTTATACTGGTCACAGGATGGTCTAGATGGTGTCATGGCAAGCGAAGCTAAATTTGTGAAAAGTTTGAAACTCCTGCGGGGTCTTGAAAGTCGAAATCTCAAAGGGCTCATCGAGAGAAAAATAGACAATTTTTTAATGTAGCCTAAACATGCGCGGATAGCAAATTAATGTTCCTTTGTCAATGAGGGGGTTGATTGTGCAATATATACTCTGTAGGTGTCCTCTTCATTCATATATTCACAAATCTTAATGAGATCGTGCGGTATCTAGGCTATTCTGTTAAGGGTGATATCACAAGTGTTGGATTTTTATCCATCTTGGTTTAACTCAACCAGAAATAGACTTCTCCTCCTCAATCGGAGTTTTTGTGGGTTGCTCACTCAGCTCTGTTTGTGGCAAAGTCGATGAGTCCTTGTTCCTCTCAAATTCACTGACTAAAAGAGATAGACCTAGCCTCTCGTTTTGTGACACGAAGAATATCCTGATCGTATCGGCAGATTTTGTCCTGACAACGTCAGATATAGCACTGAAGTCCGTTCCATAGCGGCGCAATCCCTGAATTACAAGTTGGATTTCATCAGAGCTCCATTCTTTTGTTGGCCGATACTCGGGAAGGATACCAGAAAACTCGTCAATATTCAAATCCGCAATTTGATTCGCTATTGGCTGAATTTTTTCATCGATTCGGGACAACGTTTGCTTGGTCGTTTGAATGTCACGTTTCACCATCTGAATCTGGGCATCTAATTGCTTAAGCATGTTATCACCCTCATCAGGTGCGCCTTCCACTAGAGTCAGAACGTCGGAAAAGGAGAACAAAATGCGTTTTTGTTCGCCAATCGGATGGTAGAAGCAATCGCCCAACTCTCGCTCTGTATGCACCGTCCCCCCGTGGTCCTTCCATTCCAAGTAACATTTCGGACAAAAATTATCTAAAACTCCGTCGATCGTTACACAAACTGTTTGACCTCGAACCCTTAGCTCTTTCCTACAAGCGCTACAATTAATTTCAGGCTCCTCTATTCCCTTGTCGTCGCATAGACCATCTTTGGACGAAGCGTCCCCTTGATTTCCACCGTTTTCTCCGTCACCGGGTTGGGTCTTTTCTGTATCCGCTTCAATTTCGTCCTCGGCTTCCTCATCGTCTGAGGGTCCATTGCTATCGGCAGTTTTTCTGGCTGCGAAGCGTCTTGTTTGACGTTCCATTAGACTAGCGCGAGTTCTTGTCTTCTTCCAACTGTAGTAATAGCTTATTAGTTGGGCCATTGATTTGTCGGGAAGCATTTGTCTGATTTTGTTAAACTGTTTTTCGTGGAACTGGTATGCTTGTTCAAATAGTACCTTATCTTCGACAGACCACTCGTTTGGATAGGGTACAAAATTGGGCAGGTCAGCGTACGCTCTGTTCAAATCAAATTTATGCCAACTCAACATCCCTAGAGCTTGTTCAGTGTTATAGAAGAATTTTTCTTTGGCTTTGTTGATAAATTCGTCCAACACGTGATCCGGTATCTTGTTATTCGGTGACCAAACTCTTATGGCTTTTTCGTCTTCGTAGTATTCTGGCGCTGGCGCGTAAGCTATGAATTGCGGAATCTCAGCCTGGTAATTATTACCAACACGCATTCCATGATCGTCTTGATAGTCGTCGTCGGCATTATGCTGTTGATTTGCATTGCTAGTTCGATGGTTGACCAAATGCTGGTGTTGATTGTTGGCAGCCTTCTGGATGAGATGTTCCTGCGATTGCCTAGTTGTGCCTATCATGGTTACGAAACCAATGTGCTCAATTTTTATATTCTGTTTAAAGAGTGTGTCCCTCCGAGCTGAGTAAAACAGAGGTGCCCAACAATCTGACACTAGTGGCTATCCAAAACGTTGGGTTTTCAAGAGGCTCGCGAACGCGGTTCTGGGGTATGGAAGCCAGAGAGTCAGTTGTCCGACTCTGCGCAAGAGAGGCGAGAACAGGAGCGCGATCCCCCCTGTGCGAGCACAGAAATGTGTGTATTACACATTCGAGAGCCGCTTGCGACTGCAGCCCCTCTTTTCTGACATCCCCTCAGGGAGACCAGAGCATAACTTTAATACGAAGTACATCTTGCTCGAAATGATCCACCTTTGTACCTATTAAATAAGAGCGTCTTCAACTAACCTAGAACCAGGATACCATCTGCACCAATTGGACCCTATTGCAGTTTAGTCCAATACCTATTACGATCAGCAATATGACCAGGATAAAGCTAGTGAGTGCAGATGGCGAAATTTTTGAGGTCGAGCCCGAAGTTCTGGCTGCCTCGTCAACCCTGAAAAGCATGATGGATCACATTGAGATAGCCGAGGACGACGAACCAATACCGATACAGAACGTTTCAGCCAGCATACTAAAAAGGATAATACAATGGGCTCAATACCATCGAAATGACAAAAACGAAAACGACGAGGATAGCCAACGCGAGAAACGCAGCGACGATATTAGCGCCTGGGACTCAGATTTTCTTAAAGTCGACCAAGGAACACTCTTCGAGTTGTTACTTGCAGCAAACTATTTAGGTATTGACGGTTTACTCGACGCAGCGTGCAAGACAGTGGCCAACCAAATTAGGGGAAAAGGTCCCGATGAAATCCGGAAGACTTTCAATATCCAGAACGATTTCACACCGGAGGAGGAGGCCGAGGTAAGGCACGAGAATCAATGGTGTGAAGAGAAGTAAACCGCATCTTTGGCCTGCCAGGAGCTAGTCTGTAATGATCACCGAATTTGTCATCTGTTGTACTTTGTCTGCTCTTGAGAACCTGAATAAACATCGATTTCCTAGAACGATTCACTATCAGATCGAGGTCCGTGGGAGATGGCGCGAGGGACGCACACGCATCCCGCTTTGTTTGGGCTGAAACCTGCACGCGCGCTGCGCGGGTTCCCGCAACAAAGAGCGCAAGTAAGCCGACTTGGCGCTCCATGCCGACCCTCGTTGCAACCCATCAATCGATATATCCTCTCTAGACTTAATCAACCAGAATGATTGGCCATCTCGAGGACAGAGCCGACGTCCTCAGTCCGATGGCCACGATCACAGCATCTCTGGCTCGAAGCAACAAGCTCAGTCCTACCAACTTGTTGATTACCAATCTAGGTTCTCGGGGTTCTCTAATGCTCAGAGCAGCCTTGAGCGTCCATGTTCGTCAGGAAAACAAGCAACCCCTTGCAGCCAGCTCCACCATGGAAGATAATGAAGCCTCAAAGCAAGCTCAAGATTTCCCGAAGAGTTCAAAATCAGGTAACAGCAGACGTTCACCTGGAAGTAAAGTCTTGTTCAGTGAGCCCGTTGTAACTGAGCACTTTGAATACGAGCCTACATGCCTATCCGATGAGGAGGAGGCTCGATATAATGACGAACGCGCAGCCATAGCGAGATTAGCTGTTGCCCGAAAGAACAATAGACTTAAGCGAAATATCCAAAATCACCCTTACAGAGAAACCAGTGATGATGCCAGCCTCTATCTAGCGAAACATGCCAAAGTAGCCAAGTCTGATAATTTCACAACTTCTGCCAAAGGTCCAAGAAAACGTACCCGCTGCCACAGCTCAGACTCGGAAGAAGAAATTAAAGCTCTCGACAATGCTACTCGCCCTGGTTACGAAGAAAGTCTCTTTTCGTCTCCCAAAGTTGCAAAAATAGCACCTTATTATCATGAGCTAGCCCCAGAAGCCAACGGCTCAGAGGGAGACGGCCATGTCAACTCGGCTCTGCAACAATCTCAAAGAATCGATTCTCCAAGTCCCCCAGACCCACTTGGACAACATTCGGTTGAAACTATTACCCTCGAATCTCAAGAGCATGAAACAAAACATATTCCTAAACAAGACCCAACTCCGGAGCATCAAGAAATGGAATTGTCACAAGCAGTCTCCCGAGGCTACTTAAGTTGGCTAACCTATGGGCTCAATTATCTCTCTAGCCGTGTAAATGCAGTAAGCGCCAATTGCATCAATGCATTTTCTCGTGACAGCATTACTTCAAGGTGACAGTTCGAGCGCCCACTAGGTTGCAAACTTCTGCTTAGTTCCAGTGTATTTAAATAAAGCGAGATATTCTTTACGTCTCCCTCTGTCTCTCTCTCTCTCTCTCTCTCATAATGATAATTCTGTAGAGAAGAATTTCAGGACAGAGGATGAACAGTTGGCTTGGCTCTCAAACTGGTGCAACCAATCTACGGGGGACGATGTCACAACGATGACCTCGTTTAATGTCGGCGTTGAGGAAGCTCATAAGTTCAGTCGCGATGACTTTGACGCGGGGATATAAGTAACCGGCCGTTTCGGGGATTCCAAAAGAAAACTAGTGACCCGTGGTGCATGAAGACGAAACAAGTCCTTCCGTGAAGATCTTATGCAGCTTGCCAATTACATTGTTTTTTGTGTCTACATTACAGCTAAATCGTTTGCGTCACCAATATCGGCCGTGAAGCATTATCACACTGGAGAGACTTAGACAATATTCAAAGGATGATGATAAACTGAGCAGCTTATGGTGAAAAATCTTGAAGTCAGGTTGTAAATTTATTCAATCCTTATCGTCGTCGGGTTCCTCGTCAGCGGGATCAACTGGAATAGATTTTTCAGCCTCGGTTTTAACTAGTTTACCAACATAATCGTATTTCTCCCTCATTTGCTCCAACCATTCATTTACATTTGCCATCTGGGAAACACTAAGATCTGAATAATCATCCCATTCCTCTTTGACGTCATCCACTGAAAATAGTGCCAAAGCTCTGGTTGCATCATGTCCAGCTAACGGTGCATAGGGACCTTCAGGCCCATAGAATCTCCAACCTCTTGTTACATCATAAATTTCCCTATTAACAGCGAACAAAACTCTACCATCCTTCCCTTTTCCATCATACTGTTTTAGTTCGTCTAAGGTCAAATCGCCCTTGGGGAATGGTTTCAAAACTTGTCTAGCTTCACTCTTGGTGTCTGTTTTATCATGAGCGGTCGTTTTGTAAATTAGATACACTAAGCCGATGCAAATTGCGGTGAGGAATACATTGAACGGCGATCCTGTTACACTATGCACGATTCCGGATATAAAACTTGATGTGTCAACGCTTGGTGCCATGCTATAATTGAGAGTAGGCAAAACAGTGGGCGCAACAGTCTCTTTAAATTGATTATGGCTCTTTCGTTATTATAATACCTGGAGAGGGATATGATTGCTTATACTCAGGAGAGGGAGAGGGAGAGGGAGCGGGCTTGCTGTAAATTGGGAAATATGAAAGTTTTTCAGCTGCTCGATGTGCGTCTGTGCACACTTGGCCAAATTTGCAAGTTCCGAGGTCTGCAAATCAGCGGCACAAAATAAATCTCAAAAGACTTTTTGCGGCATGAATGCCAGAAGGATTGTGTCTGTTTTGTTCTGCTGGCTGGCGAAATGCATTTTCTCACTTACAAGTGGATACTCATCACTCAAATTCCATGGATTGTGGCAATCCTGATGCTCTTGCAAACATACTAGTGTTTATTTTGGTTTTGAATTTCGCACTTTTACGTTCACTACTGGAACTCCAGCTACTGGACAAAAGGGATGTCACATGACCACCTTCTGTCTATCTCTCTTTGAGTTAGAGTCATTATTCGGTGCAGTCCTAACCCCGGCTCGAGCCCCAAATCGTTGACTACAATCAAATATTGAGAGACAGAGGATCATGGGCTATGCGCAGTTTCATTTATGGTGTCCTTGAGCTATAGGATGTCGATAGAAAAGGGTTTGTGGCACGGATTCTTGAGGCTTTTAGGGTTTGCATCTGGAAAGATACCGAGGATACAGAACACTATCTCTGATATGCTCCCTATTTAGCATGTAAGTTATGAATCTCTCTAAGCCTAGGCCATAGCCTCCATGGTTGCAAGTCCCATATAATCGTTGATCACTATACCAGTAGTATGGCTTAGGGTCGATCTTTTCCTTCTTGTAAGCCTGCATGAGTTCCTCGTAGCCACTTATTCTCATCGATCCACCAACTATCTCGCCCACTCCAGGGAGCAAAACATCGACCTATAATCAGGTGCCATGAGTACATGCGATTGTAATTGGTCATGAATGTTACGTGATACAGGTCTCATTTAGTACGTTACTTACCGATTCTGTTAAGGTATTATCGTCTTTGCATTTCGACATATAAAATGCCTTTATCCCAGCTGGAAATTCCGTGAGCATAATTGGTTCATTAATCTTGTCCGTCATCTTCCTTTCGGGCATTTCTGGAATATCCTCACCGAACTCGTAGAACTCTCCGTTTTCTTTAGTTATGCCGTTCGTTTTAAGGTAGTCAATGGCCTCTGCATATTTCATTCTTCTGAAAGGCCTTTTTGGTTGCTTGAAGTTAGGGTTGAGTTCGTGCAATATCTGGCTCGCAACAGGATCAGACATCACTCGTTCAATTAGATCACTTATGAGATCCTCGATTGTATCTAAAAGTTGATCGAAGGTTATGAATGGCCTCTCGGCCTCAACATGAGTGTATTCAGCCAAATGCCGTCTAGTTCTAGATTGCTCAGCCCGATATGATTGAGCGATACAGAAAACATCTCCGAGTGAAGGTAGAACCGATTCTAGATACAACTGCGACGATTGTGTTAAATAGGCTTCTTCGCCGAAAAAATTTAATTTGAATAATGTAGATCCACCTTCAACTTGACCTGTCACCAAAGTGGGAGGTGTTACTTCGACAAAGCCTCTGTCATAATAGTGCTGTCGAAGATGTTTTGTCAATAGTGATCTGAACAACATAATACGACTAAGGTTCTCTCCTCTTAACATGAGGTGACGCTGATCTAATTGAACGTCAACTCCGGATTCTTCATTGAGAGCATTATCTATGCCACCAGGAGGTGCATTTCCGATCAACTCTATCTCCTCTACTTGCAGTTCATGCCCACCAGGAGCAGACTTACCTGGAGGAAGCTCTTTCAGAAGACCCCTTAGCATGATAGTTGCTTCAGTTTGGAGTCCAAGTTCTTGGGCTGACTCACACAAGCTCTTGAACAAAACACACTGCAAGAATCCAGATCCATCGCGTAGAACAATGAACATCAACTTCTTACCTTGTTGCCTTATACGATGTGCCCAACCCTGAACCATGACATTCTTTCCTCTGAATCTCGCCGCCTGTCCAATCTTGATGGCCTGAAATTTGTTGGTGGACAGGCTTAGCTGCTGGACTTGGTCCTCTACGTTACCTCCGTCCCCAGACATGATTAATTGGTGAAAATGTTTTAGTTTCCTAAACTCCTACCGTAGCATCATAAAGGATACATTGTAAATACGCACAATGGAGAATGACGACGAACTAAAGATTATACAGCTTGTGCAGCGAACGGAAGCCGGTCAACATGTGCGCCGACGAGTTTCGTCACGAAACCCTCGTGCTTCGATCCTGAATGAGCTTCTAAAAATACGAGAGCCCCCATTCGAATAACGATAACACGGGAGCTTTTAAGCGATAATGTTTTATTCTCTGTATCCGAATCAATCTCAGAGGGATGATTCGATCGTTGCGATCCATTCAAATACATTGGAAGACCGATCAAGCTCATCAGGCAGACGGATTAATTTAGATATCCGCCACTGGCTCGTTAGTATACCTAGCGAACTGAGTTGATTAGATCGTCGATTTTTAGAATAGAGCGCGCTGTCTCGGCGGCCAAGGTGACAGCCGAAGTGGCAACTAGCAAAGGGTGTAAGACATTCTCATTGAGCATATCCGTTACAGAGCCTTTGCGAATATTTATACCGAAGTTCTTCTCCCCGTTCGCATGCTTTTGCCTTAATTCGGTTATTGTGCCGATAGGGTTCAACCCCGCGTTCTCAGCTAGAGTGTATGGTATAATCTCCAGAGCCTCTGCGAAAGCTTTGTAGCAAACTGCTGGCAAACCCTCCATCGTGTGACTCAATTTAGTCAAGTGGTGAGACAGGTGTATCTCTGGGGCTCCACCACCGGGGATGAGAAAGCTTGATTTAACTAGACACCTGATCACACACAAGGCATCATGCAGTGATCGTTCAGCTTCTTCCATTACGAGCTTGTTTGACCCTCGGATAAGTATGTTTACTGTTTTGTTTGCTTGGTTAAAGGGATTTGGCGCGATGCCTGTAATCTTAATGAATCGAGCGCTAGTGACCTCTTCAACCAGATCAGCGCTAACAAGCATTTCTGAAGTAAAATGGTCCAAGCTCGCGATAGGCCTGCATCCTAACGTCTTGCAGATAAATTCAATATCTTCACGTTCAACATCTTTGACGACTGCTATCTTGGTTTTTCCGAGGAAATGTAATGCAAGATCATTAAGTGCATCCCGAAGAATTGATTTCTGCACTAAAAGAACATTGCAACCGGATTTTTTGATCTGTTTCACAATATTGAGTATGTAGTTGCGCTCTTCGCGGAGAACCCTATCCATTTGGGTATAGTCTGTTATGACAACTTGGTTATCCATGTCCGTCTTCGGAGGAGATATGCAGAATTGGATGAGACCTATTTTCGCCTTCTCAACCCTTTTCGACCCGAAATCACTACAGAATTTCGAATCCAAAACCAATCCGTCTATGAGCTGGGTATCATCCAAAGTCCCTCCAAGCTTTGTGATGATCCTGATGTTCCTAAGGTCGACGTTTTCCTTTCCAGCGAAGGTCTGCTTGACTTTGAGGACGGCGTTAACGGCGATCGGCGCGAGAAAGGTCGAATGTTGCGAGACAACTTTGCTGTTCAGGGACGTCGATGCTACGCGTTGCAAAGATTCAGTGTCCGTCAGATCGACTGGTATAGCTAAGCTGTTAATTAAGGTATCTCGACAAGTTAAAGCTGCACTTCGGAAGGCTTCACTGATAATTGTAGGGTGAATGCCTTTCTTTAAAAGCTTTTGAGCGGCGTCAAGCAAGGAGCCAGCTAGAACAACAACACTAGTGGTTCCGTCACCAGCATCGACATCCTGAGCTTGACTGACCTCAACAAGCATTTTTGCCGCGGGATGGAGAACTTGTATCTGCTTTAATATGGTGGCACCGTCGTTTGTGATGATCACGTCCCCATTCGCTGATTGGATCATCTTATCCATACCTCGTGGCCCCAAACTCGTCCTGACGGCATCAGCGACAGCCTTGGCAGCATTCATATTAGAATGCCTGATCTGGCTGGGCTTATCCTTGTCCTTGAAGTTTTCATTTCCTGAGGTCATTTTGACAAGACTTAATATGGCCAACTACCTGAGATGTTCTTTGGATAAGCAACTGTGGTCTCTGAGGATCTAATGAAAGTCGACTTCTAGCAACAAACCGCATGTGTGCTCTGTGGTCACTAGTGGACCAGCACGCAGACCACCACAAACGGCGCGCAAATTTGAAATCAGCAACTAAAAATGTTTTCTAGAAGGCCCCTAGGGGGAGCCTATGCATCCATTTTGATGACGAGTCCTTACGAGATGTCTCATGGTCAGATTTATATATTGGCTAGGCCTCTGTTATGATCAACATGATAAACACAACCTAGTGGTGCGGTTCATCGCACGAACTTTGCTTGGGTGCCCGTAAATTCCGAAGCTCGAAACTCGATAGGTCGACGATAAATCTTTGAATAGCAGGTAGCGACAGGTATTCTTAGATTATAGACAATTTTTCTTCAAAAAATAAAAGAGAGGACAGAGTCTACACATGATATATGACACCTGGTTTGCCAGCATATTAAAGGGTCAATTTCGTTTATTGGATCCTGGGGATGGCTCGTAAATTTAAAGTTTGAAATGCTCGCGGATGTGATCCTGTCCACAAAATATGGAGGCGAAACCTGGAGCCTGCCCCACGTATGATAATTGGACGCGCGTCGTTCATTTGAAACTCATCGATTAACTTTAGAAAGTTTGGCTACTGAATACAGCATTTCGAACCCTGGGTTTACGACAGTCGCCGCAATGATCATTTAAGAGAGTTTGTCGAACGCCCAAGGGGAAACGGGAGTTTTGTGAGGTTTCGCGCGCATTGTGTGAGCGCCTGCAAAGAGTCCGAGAGAACCGAGTCAACAGGTAATAATGGGTGGTCGTGAGCTCCCAAATATAATGGGAGCTGTGAGAAATTTTGTTGCCTTGTCTATGGTTTTGACAGAAACTAAAGAAGCCAAAGAATAGCTTTGACAACAAATTAGAGTCTGACCGTCCCCTCTTGACTTTTTGGATACAGGGCACGTAGTTGTGGTGATTTGCCAATTTGTTGAAATAATGAAGGAATTCTTCGGAAACCCATTGTGTGTATTGTCATTTAGTGTTTGTTTCATTTCCTTTGCTCGCTCATCCTCATCATCAATCCAGCTAATTCGATTTCTTGTTATTGTAGGTAATTTGCATGATAGCAGCGGAAAATTTGCTTCTACCCACAATCAATTGTCCGTACATGAGAAGAATAGAAATGAGCCATAAAAATGTGATGGCCACCACCGTAGATAGAGGGACAGGATGTTTTAGCTAGCGGGAGCATGATTTTACAGGAAGCGAATCACCCAAGGCTTGGACAAGGGATAGGAATAAAACTGGCATTGTTAGTATCAGTCACAGTGTTTCAACTAGGGGGTGGCTCAATTCACAAAGCGAAAGCGATTGATTGGAGAGTGGAGCGAGAGAAAGGGAGAGAGAGGAATGTAACGTAGGGCCAGAGCGCCATCGGTTGTATTGAGCCAGATATACTGACCGCACAAGCAACCGCAGCCTGTCTATAAGGCTGAAAATAATAATCAGATTAAGTCCTCTTCAGAGGAGTCCGCTCAAATCGGCAGAAAAAACCCGACAGGTAAAATTAGATCGGGGACTAATTTGACCTGCGCCAAGAATGTTCTTTCAACAAACAAAACAAGTCCTCAGATTCATAGTATCGCTTAAATTTCAGTGATGGCAAGATATTCCATTAAATCCATCTCCTGTTCAGTCGAAAACGTTCGGATGTCGATGGGTTCGATATCCTCGATTGCTGACCATTCTACAGGCCGTCCAGCTAAACTCTGCACCATTTGCCGGACTGGACGCCCATAGCCTCTCTATAGGGCGCCGACGATTTGTTCATCACTGCGTGAGATATGTGTTTTTTTTCCTTTATCTCATTCCACGATCTACTCAGAGACGGATTGAACTGCTGTTGAACGGAGGTAAGCGTACTAGCGGCAATTTTTCATCCCTTGACCACGACAATAATTTGATTACCGTCCCTGTGTCGGCCCGAATCTTTTATTTTTCAGCGAACACAATGGAATTGGCCTTTCTTGCTTATTATTCGCTTAGCCCTTTGAATTGCCGATAGCTAACTCATAGCTCGCCCCCATGATGATGACAAAATCGACAGCAGTTTTCACTAGGCAAATTGTCGGGAGTATTAAAAGCTTAATGAGCAAATTGGCCTCCCCCGGGTTTGGCCTGGGTGGTTCTAAATCTTCTTCGGACTCGGTGATGCTCATTAGTTCTGAATAGGATAGATTTCGGACAATGAGCAGCACTGAGTGGCATCAAAAACACCCCCACTGACCAGCCAGTGGTTCCTGATATAGGGCGATCCTTTCCTATACGAAATCAAAGAGTGCGTGTGGTCCAAGAAATAGACCTGTTGAGAGGATTAAAGATTATTGGCCGGCAATTGTTTTTGGGGCCACAAAATAAATACCCTTGCGCAAGGCTCGCTTAAAAACTAGCAGCATTACTTGGCCCGCCTGTAGGCAGGTAAAACGTGATTCGCTGACTTCACGGCGTCCAGCTACCGCAGTTCAATAGACTGAGCTCGCGGAATCAATGGCACCATTATCATTCTATCATGATTTTTATTCTCATGTTGTGGATGCTTGAAACATTAGTATTAAGATTATCGCATAACCTCCAAGGTCCATGACGAAACGCTTATACAGGCCAAAGGAGCCGCACACGAAGTTTAGGGGTCGAAATGAATCCAAATAACGAGGACTTGTTAGGAGGATTGCGTGGCGCCCAAGAGTCGTAATCTGTTAACAACGCAATAACATCATCAAAGCTCCAGCGAATGAAGATTATGATGATCATGCTGACGATTATCATCATCATCATCATCTGTTGGAGAAGTCTATTATTGCTCGACTGCCTGGTTGCTAGCTACTAAGAGAGGCAAGAGGATAGCAACTGGCAAACATAATAATTTGTGCACCATTCCGGCAACTACAATGATCCGAACTTACCTCTGCACTCTAGGTAGGGCAATAAGCGCTCATCTCAACCATTGGGCTCTAGGAGGCATGTCGTTGTTATGGTCATTCTAATACAATATGCCCACCTCCAAGCGAGCAAGAAGAATAGAGAGGAGGAGGAGGAGTTTGAGGGGAAAGACTAGAATGGAGGTTTTGGCCTTTACGAATTGAGCCTAGATTCGCCCGTCTCCCTGTCTCTAAATTGGCAGCGCCAGCAACAGAGACGGTGATGGCAGTGGAGCCGGCGATGGGTGAAGCCACGCCGCTTTTACGAGAAATCGCATCCTGCCCTACTCAGCAGTACAATCTAGTCCCCACCTGCGATTTAAAGGCAAGGGAATGATGTTGATGAGAATGATTATTATGATGCAGCTAAAATGGCCACCCAGCTGGCAGGCCAGCAGTCAAGGAGACTAATATTATATTATTCCCTCCAGTTCCTTCTCTACTATATTTCGCCCTACAGTTTAGCTCTTGGGCGCTCAATCATAATGTGGAAGGAGGCGAAATGAATTATTGTATTCTACCTCCCGAGAGGCCGGCTGCCCCGCGAGGCCAACTAGAACGACAACAGCCAGCTACTCTTAGTTTAAACTCTCAAATCTCTAAGTTTTGGTTCCCTTCCTCCGTCTCTCCTTCTCTCATTCTTTTTCATCCGACTGCCTACCCTTAGTTTCATTTAGATTTCCCCGGTGGTCACAAAATTGAGCAAGTGAGTTGACGAGTCTATAAACTTATGATAAGATGAGATCTTCCTTTTAGATTCCACATCAAATCTCTGCAAACCTGGAGAGCCCCACAGCCTACTTTACCTGCCCACCGTCACACGCACAAATGGCCAGGCTTCTATATAATTTATCATGAGCATGAATTTTGTTGGAGAAAGCATGCAACCAACAAACGTGAGCAGCACTATCTGTTAGGTGGGAGGCGAGTTGCTGTCGGTGAAGAGAAGGCAGAAAAGATGAGAACAATATACAAGATCGTGCTCGTAATTTAGTCTGACCCATCAGAGTTATCTTTGGCAATAGATAATGAATTCTCGAGCACCCATAACATTGCGATTCAATTTGATTCTCGCTCAACCTGGCCAGGCTCGATTTTGCCAGCTCAGCCTACCAATCCTAGGCGCTCATAATCTCTGTCTGCTTCTGTAGTAAGAGCGGAACTTACAGTAAAGATGCTCCGCCCTTGGCCTTATCAATCACAAGACGTTTCAATTTGGTCTAGAAGCCTCAAGGTCTTAGGTTAGCTCTATTTCTGATCGCCCTTAGCTTGCCCGCTCATGGAGACGCCGCTCAAAGATTTTGCTAGTGGTAATTCTGCTGTTGCAAGTGGCCACGCTTGTGTAATCAAGAGGGACGAAGCAAATTGGCGTAACAATCAGGAAGCCTCCGTATCTTTCTCCCGAGGATTGGATGTGCCCTCCTATGTTAAGACTTGTGCGCGAAATGGAAGCGAAAGTTTTTGCAAACTCCAAAAGCTAACACTCCTAGGAGCGCCCCTCCCTTTGGGCCACTGATTGGCCACGAGATCCTATCGCAGCTCGGAGTCTACGGGCCGAATTGTAATGTGTTCATAATGAGGGGGCACCAATCTAGCCTAGCGTTGCCACCAACTTGTTGATGGGTTCGTTTCCTAGGATAGAGAGATGTGTTTAGATTAAAATTGAGAAATAAATGAATAGGTGGAGGGAGAGAGAGATAAAGAGGCGGGTGGGCGAAGCTCCGCCTATTTGGTGCCCATTGTTGGGAGAGCCGGGAGAGTTTGGCTTAAAACTGCGTGCTCGCTTCGGGCTCCATAATGGAGCCCACTATACTAGCCATTCCTTTCCCTTGCAGCAGTGGGTGCTGGCCAACAGATTGGCGGGCACCCATGAGTTTGTTGCCTCCCCTCGTCGCTGGTGGTCCGGCCACCTTTTTGCCCCATGGCGTTATCCAGGGAGCACAGCCACGGCAACTGCGAGCGGCTCGAGCAAAGGTGGTTCCAGTTGGACGCATTGGGCGCTCTCGTTGGGTGTTCTCGTTTGCTTTGCCGCAAAATTGAGCCTCCACAGGAAACCTCACCTTTGGCCGAGACTGCACCAGCGCCGCTGCCGCCGCCGCCGCCGCCGCCTGCCCGCCTGCCTGCCCACCCGCCAACATGCTTCCCCTCCTAGATCGCCCACAGCAAACCGATTTAGGCCCACAATCTCGCGGCACCAGAAACCAGACACGAACTTTTCGGATCGTGCTATTGTTGTTTGCTGGCTGGAATGGGCGATCATGACAGTGCCGGTTATAATGGCGCGCGGTCAACTGTAGCAAACAACATAGAGCGCGTGACGGCCGAGCTGGCTCGGCAGCAGAGGCCCAAGCACCAGACTCGGCCCACTGGAGGCGCTGCCGGCACCCAAGGCGGGCAACCAAACTACCTGGGCCACAGATTGGACCTTCCTTGCCCCTGGGTGGCGCTAAAAGGGACCGAAATGAAATGAGATGTTTGGGATCCAACAGAAAGGAATGAATTCATTATAGTCGCTCGCAATTATAGTGCACACAAACGCCTCATCTGCGCCCGCCGGTGTCCAGGGCCAACCAGCTGGCGTTGGCCGCGTACGCGGATGGAGCCAGGGCGAGGCCAAACTGGAGGAGGACTGGTCGCAACATCTTTGTTGTTGTTGTTGTTATTATTGCTGCCGCCGACGCTTGCTTTGCTTTGCTTTTGGCGCCGCTTGTTGGCGCTCGCCAGCCGATGATTGCTCTATGTTTGGGAAGGGCAGACAGCGCAATGGCTTCAGATGAGCTGCTTTGGTTCAGCGAGCATGCGCCCTGGAGGCTGGCAGGGCTGCGCGCGCGCACTCACGCACGCATAGTCCACTCATGTGCGCGCATAGTCTCGGCCCGAACTTAAACCCTCTGGCCGCCGATCCACAATCAGTGCTCATTTAGTTTTATTTTTCCTACCAACCTCAGGGCTCCAATGGACCTCGCGCATTCTTTCGTCACATTGAGCAGTCCAACTTTAGCCTAGAGTAAACATTGAGCATTTTTGGCGAGACTGATTGAAGCTTTCCTAGAACAGTCGGCAATCCAATGATCTTAGTCTTAGTCTTGATCAAGCTAGCTGCAAGTTGCAAGTGATATCGCACCATGAATAGATCAACGCCACCCGGCAAGACGGGTACCCACCCGAGTCAGGTGGCTGCGGCCGCTGCAGCCGCCTCGCTGCCCTTCAGCATCGATCACATTCTGTCGTCGCCAATCAAGCAGGCGGCCGCCGTTCAAGCGGCCGTAAACCAGCAACAAGCGGCCATGATGATGATGGGCGGCCACGATATGGTCTCGAGTGCCATGTTGAACGAGCAACTAGCCCTCCTGAGCCAGCAGCAGCACCACCTGTTCAATCCGACCGCCTTAGCGGCGGCTGCAGCAGCAGCGGCGGCGGCCGGCGCCCAGCAGCAGCAACAACAACAGCATCAGCATCAGCAACAGCAACACTGGCAGCACCAGCAACAGTTGATGGCGGCAGCCGCGAATCTGGCCGCAGTCCAGCAGCAGCAGACCTCAATGCAACCCCTGAACCCTACGAATCCTTTGACCGCCGCGGCTGCAGCGGCCGCAGCACCAGCCATTCAATCGTCGCCAAACTTCCTATCGTACTTTCTATCGTGCATGCTCTTGCAGCAACAGCACCAGCAGCAGCAGCACCAACAACAACACCAGCAGCAGCACCAGTTAGCTCCGAACCAGTCAGCCCCCGCACAAGTTCACCGGCCGCCGGGAAACCAGCTGAGCTCCATCAGTGCCATGAACAACTCAAGCAGCCCAAGTTGTCTGAAGCAGTTGGCCAACAAGGGCTCCATTTACGAGTCAATCAGCGCACTAGTCGCCCGAGACCAGCGCAAGTCTTCGCATCTAGCCAGCGGAAACCAATTCACGAGCCAGCGAGAGTCAAGGCGCCGAGAGTCGAGATTGTCGCAGTCGCCGCCAGTTTCAGCTCCAGCAAAGCAGCAACAGCAGCTGGCGCCCAGACAACAACAACAAGCCAGCGGCGCCGCCAGTTCCGCAAAGCTCGCACCTGCTTCCTCGCCACTAACACTGAACGCATATAAAACAAGCGGCGACCAGGAGACGACCGCGCTAAGCTCGCTCTCAAATTTTGTAACCGAGTCTCTAGCTCCAATACTGAGCAGCGACCCTAAGCCCCAAAGCCAGAGAGCCGACCACAAGCTTTCCAGAACGAGCGGCTCACTGAACCTGAGCGACCTTTTCAACAAATCCAACTCGCCCACCATGAGCCAAACAAACGCGCCCAAGTCGAGCAAGCAAATCGGCGCCAACAGCGGCGGCAGTGGCAATATTAGTCAACACAGGAAATCGGGTTCCCTGGAACCGGAAGAGGCCGTAAACAACAACAACAACAATCATGTAGGCGGCGGCGCCTCAATCGGTGGCGCTGATGCTCGCACACTGGACCTAATTTCGTCGGCTGCGCAAGCATTGAAGAGTTCAGGAACCACGATCAACACAACCCTAGCCAAGGCGCCACCTGAGTTAGTTCAGAAGCAACCTGCTTGGGTGTTCTGCACGCGTTACTCGGATCGTCCATCATCAGGTAAGTAGGAGCTGCCTTCCTGTGTTTGAGTGCGAGCATTTGTGTGTGTGTACTTTGCGCGAGCTGCTTCGGTTGCTAGCTGGAGAGTTGTTAGGCCGCAACTTGCTCGCGTTGTTATGTGTGCAGCGCCCGCAACCGGCCCACATCGTGGGCGCCTATATTGGGAGCGCGCCTCTCAAGTAGAGCGCCGGCAATTGAAGTGATTGAACAATTACCAATGCTTGTCATGGCATCACCCTGCCCTGGTCCCTGTTGATAGGCCTGCTGGCGCTCGATTTCCGCCGAGCAAGCGCGAGAAACACAGAGCGCCCACATTTGGGCGCGACAGGCAGCGCCTGCCCGCGGCCAAAGGTAAGAGGTGGGCTCTTACTTGCGGAATTGAATTTGCACACAAACAAATCATATGCAAACGCAAAACCGAACTCTGCCTGCTTGTTGTTGGCCGGCAAACTAGAGGCTAGAGTTGGAGTTGGAGGCAAAAGTACAATCAATGGATTGTCCGCGCCAATCGATCAATCTGCTTGGGCTCCTCCATCCCTCTCCATCATACAGCAAACACCCTGCTTCATCCTCCATATGGGTGCTCGAATCGAAGCGAGCGCGCTTTCGTTACCTTACAATCGAGACAGGGATAATAATTTTGTATTTTGACCGAATCGCCCAATTCGTGTCCATGGAACCCATACAATCGTTGTTGTTGTTGTTGCTGCTGCTGCTGCTGCTGTTGCGCACGCACATCACACGGATTTTCATCTATCATGGGATTTGTGGGCCCATGTTTGCGGTTATGGGCTCAAATTATTTCCTTCCATTCCAAATTATAACCTCAATGTCTGCGCTTGTCGTCTATCAATTCAATTGCGAAGCGGCCCGAGTCTGGTGATAACAGATCGACAGCAAGGGCTAAGCTCGAAATAATACTCCTACACCTTGAGCTAAAGTATTCAAAGTGCTCTATAAACTGCCTACCTGCACCCAGCCCCCTTTACACGCGCCGCTGTGGGTGGAGCCTGGAGCTTTGACATACGCGATTACTGCAAACTCTACAATAATTGTCAGGTTCAAATGCCCTCAGCCTGGACAGGCAGCCAAATAGGTGCATTGGTTTGACTGGGCGCCCGCTATTCATGAACTCAGTGCTGCAATTTGAATTTGGCGCCATATAGAAACTTGCCGAACTTTGCTTGGTAGCAGTGGCGGCGGCGCCATCGTCAAAGGGAGTTCATTAATATCATTTTGCCTGTATGGTTGTGATGAATTTAGCAACCTCTGAATTTATATTTGTCTTATCATCCAAACCACTTATGTCATCATCAGTGCAAACTCTTTCAATTTAAATGACAATAGATGCCCATTATTTGGCTGCCTCTAGAGGGTGATGACTGTCGGCCATTATTGTTCTTTCATCCAACGTAAACTGCGTTGTCTCTGGAAAAAGAGAAACGTCAACCTCAAGTTGGGGGAGGCAGGGGGCGGAAAGAGGCGTCTCAAACTATGCAAAAACGGCGAGCTATAAACTAGTCCAATGCAACACTGAGCCAGGTTAACTTGTTTGAACACAAAATCATGGCGCTCAAATTTGGGCTGACAGGTTTAAATGGTTTCAGCTAAAGTTTGATAGGCAATGGTGATCGTAAAAAGGCCGCAAGTGATACCTTTCAAGTAGGAGGGTGAATAGAAACTTGACTGTTGCTATGAATAGAAACCCTCGTCTCTGGTGGCATCCAACTAGAGGGCCAATTCGGCGCGCTTTCAATTGAAAGCAAGTCCCCTGTGTTCAAACAACAACTGTTATAACAACAATGAGCGTTTCGAAATTCAGCCGCTTCAATCCACATAGTGCGGCTCGTTCAGTATCTACAGCGAACTCGACGTCGAGCAGACAGTGTTTCTCGAAGCTCAACGTCTGCAGGTAATAGTCTTGAATTATCCAGCGTTCGTGAGGAGGTGCTACAGTTTCGAGAAATTCACAGTCTGCTCATGAGCTAGTGATTGTCCTTCTACTTGATTTTAATTTTAACAACTTTTGTGTTACTATTTACGACATTCGGATGTAGTCCAGTTGATGACGACCTACCACCTAATTATGACGTCGGGTTGCATTAACTCAGTTTCCCTCGGACTAAAATTATGCGCTCGACAGACGGTCAAAGTCGTTAAGACCGGCTCAATCTCTCTTTTACCAACACCTCTACTTCGGGAGCACCTCTCGTGGTTAAGCTTGCGCATCGCTCAGGAGCAGACAATTCGTGAGCTTGCTACCAAGCTCAAGTTCTAGTTTTGTGGAAGAATGTTACAAGTGAACATTAAGTTAGCGCAGACCAGACGAGATAATATTAATGGTAGTAAATCATCGAGCAGGTGACTCCCTCAGCGCACCAGATAGCTCTTTTGGGCGGTGTTAGTTGTCCACATTGCTATGGTCGGTGGCTTCAGTGATTATGTTGTTGTTCTGGTCCTTTCAAACATTTTGATGTGCACCCGTAGCCACATGTATGTGTGTGTCTCGCGCAAGGGTTAGCTAGCTGCAGAGCGCCAACATAATAACAAGTGACGGTGGTGGAGATACGATTGGCCTGAGTCGCCTACCTGTTCGAGAAGCAAGTTTCACCTCTGCGCACACACCAGTTCGAGGGGAACTCTTTGCATGGCCACACATGTAGAGTTGCTGCGAGACCATGAAGTAGACGAGATCTGGCCAGCTAACTAAGTTGGTGCATACAATGCGCGAGCTCCCTCCCACTGCCCATCATCTCCTCACAATCACAGTGAGTATGTATAGGGGGGTAACAGCAAAGGGTGGCCAGAGAGCAGCAGTTCCGAGACGAGCGAGCCAAGTGTAAAGGGCGTGCCTTGAGCGGGCAGGCATTTGAGCTCATGCTTGACCAGCAACAACATACTACCATTCTGTGCGATTCCCTCAGCTTGGTTCAATAGCTGGACTCTTAGCCAGCTAATGCTCACATGCGTTCGCTCGAGATTGGGACGGTGAACATATCTGGCCAGGCTTGCAAATTAAACGCACTGCATCGAGATTTCAAACGCGCAAGGGGTCTCAATATCCCCAACGTGATCTCTCTTCAACACTCCGCCTGAGATGCCAACTTTGGTTCGCTGTTGGGATCGTCTTATGGCTTGATCCCTTAGTATTGGCCAGCATAGCTGGTGGTCGTCGTGGTCGGACATGAATATCTAGCCCCAATCATAAGCTTGCAAATTGAGAGCCTTCATAGGCAATCGCGACTTTCGCATTTATCCTCTCCAACAGGATGCACTTACTCTCGTGAGTGTAGATAGATGGATAGAAATGAATGATGGGCCTGTATTTCAAGTGTGTGCACTATAAATTCATGGTAGAAATGCGACGGCGGCAACCTTATGAGTTTGGCAAACTCATGGTCTACCCTTGTAGCAGACATAAAAACGGCTTAGACAGGCCTCTAATCCCAACACAATAATTCGCCACCAATCAATAATGCGAATTGATCAATCTAGTCCATCGGCTAGTGTTGCGCCTGATGTATTCACCTGCCTTCATATAACCGGACCTCTTTCATGAGGGCTCGCAAGCTATATGTTTGCAGAGAGTTGGGCTCTGGCCACTTTGCCTGGCTAACCGGTCACTCATTTTTCGGCTCACTCAGTCTGTGCTTCTTGTCGAACAGACGGGCGAAAGAGAGGGCGGCCGCACAGGGTATATGTTAATTTTAGTTCATTTGTTCTCGCGCTCAGTATGTTTACCTTTATATATCCTTGTGAGAACCTAATTATTATGAATAATTCATTCAATGGTCCAGTCTACTTCTTGTTCACTTCGCAACAGCCAAGGCAACGAAATAATCGCAACGGATGCCCTCGTTATAGGCACACGGTTGCCGGCTCTCATTCAACCGAGAGCTCCAAAGATCGGCCAACGTTTCTGCGAGGAATTAGCCGGGCATTACCTTACCGCAATCGGTCAGGTATGAGCCGAGCAAGTTAGAGATAATTTGCACTAACAAGGCATACGATCTGTTGCCCAAACCAACTGTCAACCCTAAACTGCCGGCAGGATGCAAATGAGCAGCCTCTCGCTCTTTCTCCGTTCCTTTCCTGCTCCTCGCTCCGACGAAAATTGTCCTCAGTTTTGCTGAGGGGCAGTACGCAGACGTATATAAATACTCTTGTTTAGTCCAAAGAATAATTGTGCACAAATAGAGAGATCTGTGCCACTTGTCCGTTTTGCCACAATTGAGCCAGCTCACCTATAGAGGGAAAGCTGCAGCAACAGCACTAATTATTCGAACTTAGAGTTTTCGTTTATGACCTCTTGATTTTTTGGACCGAGCGTTGTTTGCAGGTCCTATTTTGATACACTCTAGTTCAGACAGTGATAGGTTTGCAACATGGACAACAAGGTAGTTAACTGAGCTTGCAAGCAGCCGAAATAATTAGCGATATGAGCTGTCCATGGTGCGTTTAACAAGAGCATCCAATTAAGTTGGCCGGCTTATTATCAGCCTTTTGTAAGGGCTTTCCTTGGCCATTGGATTGTCCCAGAGCCGTGTGATACAAAATCTGTTGTTTTACTCTGGGTTGCTAATCCCATCATTCTTGTACCTGTGCAGGCCGACAGCCTTAACAAGCTTGAGCAACCATTGTCATGAAGTTTATCTGCTGTCCCACTAATTAGAATGTTAGGTTGGCTTTGCATAGTCTACCAAACCAACGACATTAGTGAAATCTACCATACTAAATTGAGCCAAGGCAATCGTAAATGCTCGGGCTGAACCAACATCCATAGTGCGTATTAAGAGCCGGTGTACGTGTATCCCTGGGATAAAAGTACACCGATACTCTGTTGAGTTGAATTGTCTGCTGCCACGAACGTATCAGACTTGAAGGCCAAACCTTTTCAACTTGTCCACTGGTGGTGTTTATGGCAGTTGCATGCTTCCTCAAGAGAGACATTCATGCAATCATACAAGCAATTAATTAATTAAAAACCTCCAATTGAGTCTCTACTATTCATCGCGAGATTTTGCGACCCTCATTGGCACAGCTACCACTCACTCCATCGCCTCCTTTCTGCGAAAGATCAGGCCTTTCAGGCTTCAGTTTTGATCGAAGCTTCAGTCTCTCAACTGTGTGCCCATCACCTTTGGGCCAACTTTATCTCCAAACGCGCTCGAGATTCTATCCTGAAACTTGAAGCTCCAGTTGGAGTGAGTTGGAGAAAAAGAGACATATTTTAGTTACGGCCGCTCGTAACGAGCAATCACTAGACGAGGCCGCTCGCTAGTCTCGTCTGGCTCGACCATTCAGTGAGCAGTTTCTCAAGATTGAGTATCAAGCTTTAAACTAAGATACCATAATCATATGGTTGCGTCATGAGCAAGGGAAGCTAAACTGCCGGCGAGCTCAGTTTGGGGACGCCAATCATTGACGGCTTAAGTAGCGTGCCATAATTAGACACGCCTGCATCAGGCCAACCAAATCTCTTCTCCAATCTAGTCTATCCATTGCCTCACTGGACTGCTTATCCTCTCAAATTCTACCCAACTTCGTCTACTCGCCCAGACAACTGCTCAGCCAAGCTTACTCATGGGTGCGCTCAAATCATGCTACATATTATGATAATTTTACCCTATTAGAATAATTATAATGTGAAAAGGCAAACAGCCAACGAGATAAAAGGTAGGCCTCTCTCGAACCTTAAACAGACCGCGCCGTGAGATCTGTCCTATTCTACCTCCCCCATCTCAATCCATGTTAATCCATCTCGGTCTACATCGGCTCTAGTTGGTCATTGGCTTTAACAAGCTGACAGATGGAGCCAACTTTGGTCATTGGTGTTCTCAAATTTCTTAATAGCTTGCAATCTTCGATGGGCGAAAAGGTTGTTCGTTCGTTCGTTCATTTGTTTGTTCTATTCAATGCATATGGCTGCCCTTATACCTGAGTGGCAAGCGTGCTGGTGGTAATGGCACCCAGTCTGTTGGCAAACCTGCCCGCACGCTCGCTGATTGATTAGCTTGCGCGCTACCCAATCGGAGGTCTATAAACGGACATTGTTGTCGGCTTTAGAATGCAAGCATGCGTTGCTTGGCCAGGTAAGTGTGCATAGTTGGAATCGAGCTCGAGCTGCATCCCTGAAAAGGAATTTAGATGAAAATCTCTATCTCTCTCCCTCCTCTTTTCGCTCTTTCTGGTCAAGCGACAGTGACCGCGGGCGACCAGTTTTGGTTTCCGCAGCCGGAATGGTGGAAAACAAGTTTATAATAGTAAGTGGAACGCAAGCTATCACTTTACCTTTGCCTTGCCTGAGCCGATAATATGTCAACACATGGCAACGGGAGAGTGATCTACAAGCTCATTCATTAGCTGACCTCTGAGTAAGCGATGAGAGTTGGCCAGTTAACTGGTCGCCCCTCGCCATCTGATGGGCAGATATATATATAAGCTGCAAACGGCTCAGCTCAGCTATCTCAAACAATGATCTCTTTGCCAGGCCACCGCTGGTGTTCATCATTTTCACATCTCCCATGTGGTGAACTGGAACAACCACCACAATCAGCGTTCAAGTGCTTCCTTGGAATGTGTCATGGTAACGATGCATGCAACAGGTGAACGCTGCTCGCATACTAATAGTTTCAGATAAGCACGAGTGGCACCTGGATTGCGTTGACAGGCAAATTATTTTCGCTCCATCGGTTTGCTGGAACTCGAACCGGACAGATTGCAAGCCGGCAAAAGGGAGCAAGGCGGCAGCGAGACGGACCAAAACGAGCAAGGAAACTTGCAGGTTGGCTTTGCAGTTTCTCCAGTCCCTCGGCGATGCCTCCAACTACTGGCAAGAGAAGGGCAACTTATGTAATAGATTTGTTCCCTTCTTCAGTCTAGCTGAGACTCGTTGTTGTTGTTGTTGTTGTTGTTGCAGTTGCAGTTGAAAGCAACAAGCCGAGCTACTTTAAATAAGCTTAGATTTTTTACCTGCTAAATGAGCAGGTGCTCTATCTGTTAAACAGTTTGGAGTTCCGCTGTCGTCCAATGGGCCAATGGCGTTTGCGTTCACCCGCAACAGCTAGTTACAGCTTATTCTCTTTTCAGTTCATTGCGCAATTTGTTTGCAGCCTGAGTGGCAAACGACCGAGGACGAACCTTGCGTGTGGTCTCTCACCTGGCCAGTCTCTTCGGCGGAATTGTCTTCAGTCAAACAAATGGCTTTTTAACGAGCCAACAAGTTGGCCGACTGTTCAAAGGGAAACACTAGTCTCAGTGAGATAGCCGAGGGAGGACAAAGCGGCGACAGAGGTTGATCGATTGAGCCGCTATTAGCGAGTTAGGTTGCATTTAGTTGCTTGCGTTCAGTTTAAAAAAATATCATCATCTTTATTATTTGCGCCGAATCATTTATGCTGGTGGCCTTCAATCGGCTAGTTTGCCGTTTTATAAACTTTTGCAACTGGTTACCTGATTTCTCTGTGATAAAAAGAGGCTCACAGATGAGCGATTCTGTGGTATTCTAGCTGGTAGCGCATGAAGACATCAAAGTGGCCAAAACGGGAGGCCGGCCAAGAGGTAGCGACTTTTTAGCCTGCGAGGCTGCAATGCTTAGTTCTGTCAGTCGCGCCTACCGGCTTTGTGCTGCAAAGAATGGGCCCGAAATTGGGGCCAAAAATGACATAATATTGAGTTATTCCAGCCAATAAGTTGACCACATACTGTGAATAGTGTTCCATATTTTCTGCTACCTAAAGTCTGTAGATTTAGTGGCGGGGCAAAAGGAGGAGACGTCCTGTTGAGTTTCATCACAGAGGCTGGACGGATCCGTTTTGGTTGCATTGTGATCGAGGCCCACGGTTAGTGGTGATTTCTTAATTCTAATTCATTCAAAACGGCCGCTTTCTGTCAGTGTGAACTTTTTCGCTCAGAAGATGGAACAATAACTCGCCTTCTAAATCAATTCCGGCAAGTTAAATGGTCCGATGACGATCAGTAGCGGCAGCCCCAGTTTTAGACTCGTATGCTCTCGCTCGAAGGTTGCCAATGTCAACACTGCCTTCAGCCTATCCTCTTCCGGCCAGCCAATCCTCCTCCTTCCTTGCTTTTCCGCCACCCTCGTTCACGGGCCCCAAAAGTCGAGGAAGCAAGCCAAGTGTGAAGATTTCAATTTATACTCTGGCCACTGGGCGAGCAAGGGCGCGAATCAGTCGGCGGGTAATTGATAATAATAAATCCTTCACCATCAGAAGCTAGACTATATTCTGCCTGGCGCTCTGATTGCGCAAGCCTCTGAACGTAATTTATGACCCTCGATCTTTGTTTTGCGCGCAAACTCTAATACGTACGGAAGTTTGCTCTGCCAGCCGTCTGGCTGCTGTTCATTCTCTCCTTCTACTCGCCCAAAAGACCATCGAGACTAGCCTAAATCCCATGTAAACAATCAACAATTCGAGTAGGCGCCTGACTCACCATAACACCCAAAATTACACAATCTCATCCTAATGAATTGGATTGAAACGAGAGCGAGAGGAAGAGAGAGAGAGAGAGAGAGAGCAGGCGCAAACTTATTGGGGGATCCCAAAGCGTTTGCTTCAGTTTATATTGGACACTGTCAATCGTCCAATCCGCTTGAGAGCGTTTTGTTGTTTGCAGCCAAGTAGACCACCAGCAACCCCTCTTTGGTTGGAGGGCGCGAACGCTTTGCTCGCCGTTTCCTCCGGTAGCTCTACTTTGAGGGGGCAACCGAGCCGGCTGCTCTGTTTTCGGGTGCCGTCCGAGCGCGCGCCTCACTATGGCTAAATTATTTTATTTATCGCACGCTTGTTTGCCCACATAAACTAACATGAACGTGAAGATAGGTAGATCAAGCCAAAGGCATCATTAATCAACTCGAGCCCGCTTGCTTGCCGGCCAGTATAACACAAGGTTAAACCTAGAAGCAATGTGCGTTATGGCACTTTGGCTTCCAGCGGTATCAAGTTTGTTTTGTCAGCTTAATTTTGGCCCTTAACTTTGCTTGTTATATTGGTAGAGTTGTGCGCTGGTTGATTAATGATTTTCAATTTGTCATCATCCAAGTTCATGGTATCTGGCGACGATATTAGCGAGAGGGCGCCTTTGGTGGCCGAGTTCAACACCATTATCATGGCGCCACTAAATCTCGCCAAAAATCCACCTCCCCTTCTCCTCTCCTCCCTCTCGTCTCTCAATGCGCCGCCAGCTAAGCGGCCTGCAACTGCAAACTCAACTCCTGTGCAACATAATTCAGATGCTGTCTATACGTGGGCTTCACCTTTTTACCTGGCCAAAATAGGGAAAAATATGATCACTGTCAAATATACGCAATTATCGCCCTTTCGCAACGGGACACTCGCTGGTCCTCGTAACGCAAGATTCCAGCAGCATATTTCATTGGCGCTCGGGCTCCTGGATATGCGCCACAAAGTTCATATAGTTTCTCCTCTCCCTCTTTCGCTCTGCCACAACAAATTTTGCCACCGGTTTTGGCTCGGCCTCAAGCCAAGTGGGTTCGTTCTTTCCCCAGAGGGATGCAACTCTAATTTGCCCTCCATCCCACGTAGATTTGCTCGCCCATTGGCAATGCCCACAATCTAGCCAGCAGGTCGTAAATTCCTGCATCAAACTCACTAATTTATCAAGTTTCATTTCGTGGACTAACCATCAAACGACGACGACCACCACCACCACCACCACTAAACTGTAAGCAAACTAAACTGTCCCTCCCCATCTACCAAAGTTTGGTTGCCCACAGACGAAACGTGGCAACTTTGCGTGAGAACTAATTCAATTAGCCAGATTGAAGGTAAACAATTGAATTTCGTGGCATATCTATTGGTTGGTAGCGGGCTCCTGTTGTTTGGTTTCCAAGTCGCCAATTGATCGGCCTTTGAATGGGCTTAATTACACGCGCATGCATTCGATTTGAGGGAACAAATCAATCTCGAAAATTGACGCCTGATTTCTATGGGAATCCGCCATGGGCTATCCATTCTGAGACCAGCCCTCAGATAGAGGCCCGCTAGAACAGGAACAGCCTTTGATTGCGTCCAAACCGTTCGCTTGTGTCCCTCCTCCATCATTCTTCAGCCACCGGGCATTTTGGGAGGTCCAAGGCGATTAGAGGCCAAAGGTTGACCAGTCTAATTGATGGCCAGGCTCGCTAATTGATCTTGCACAGGTAAACTGTGCCCGGCTTTTGCACAAGTCAAGTTGGCAGTTCCACGGTAGCAAGGACAAGCGGCCAAGTTGGGCGGAACAGGCACAGAATAATGTGCCCACCGTGCCACCAGTGGCCGATTAGAGGAAGATGGGCGCGGCCCATCCACTGTTGGATTTCCCCTTGCCCTGTCCACCTGGATCAGCCTCATTTGTCCACCACCACCACCACCACTACTAATGCTATCACCTCGAACGCTGCGAACCTGAGGCTCTCGCGCTAATACCATTAACGCGATCGCGAACAATGAGGCATCCGATTCAATGATTGATTTCCTCCCAATCAGTCGTTAGAAAGCGAGTCAAAAGAGGAAGAACAATTGCCAAATAAATGGGACAAATGGCCAAAAACAGGTACTGGCTAGTAGGATGCCCGATCGGCAGTGGTGAAGAATTATTTTATTGGGCGTAAAATGGCTTTCGGTTGGATTCTATTCTTACTGCGAGCTGGACTATTCTCTCTCTCTCTCTCTTTCTCCCCTTGTTTAGGGTCCATGTCAACCGATGATGATTGTCATTTACCTGAAACAAAAAGATCCTACCAATGCATTTTTTAGTCGCATCTTGAAAGCCAATGCGACCTCCTATTTCCGACGCGCAAAGGTTTGTCGATCGTTCGAGAGAAGACCATGAGAGGGAGAGGGAGCACTTCAGTTAGCGAAAAAAGGCTTCATTGTTTTCAAGTCAGGCTGTACAAGGGAATCAAATAGAACTTACCGCTTGTCTAGCCAACAGAGATTTGGCTCCTCCAAGGATTCGCCCAAATCGCTCCATCGAACAACCGTCGTACAGCCGTCACCCAAGTGAACGTTTAGAAGCCAAGAGGGGCGATCACTCTGTTTGGTTGGCTAACAGTCGGAAGCTGATGATGTGTTCGCTGTTCACTTGAGAGAGCGGAAGCACATGTTCTAAATTGATTAACACTGCTCGATTGACTCCAAGTTGGCCGCTGTCTTTGATCAATTCATCTCGGTGGGACAAAAACTTCAAAGGCTTTACACTTGACCGACTACAATGGTTTCAAAAAATTTTTCATCTCTTTCAAGCCACTTGAAGCCACTGGATGGTGGCAGATTTCAATCAGGTTTGCCAACGGAATCAGGGCCAACATTTCCGCCTTTCTCCACCGAAAATCCTTGCATTAGAGCGACGGAATATCAATGGATTCTTGTGCATTGCATTTGGCGGGTTCCTTTGACCATCCGAACTTGTGTGGATGGGATTCGGTGAGGTTGAAAATTGCGTCATTGTTACCCGTTGACTGGGTTCACTGTCGACCAATCGATCAGGCAAATTCTGGCTTGAATATTCCTGTTATTCATGGCCATTGATTGACCGAATGCAGAACAATTCATTTCAATGAAAGGCTCCACCATCCCGGTGGGCTTGCGCTACAATGTTGCAAGGGAGCGCAGGCATGCCAACATTTGCCGGCTTGTTGTGTTCTACCAGAGCACAATTCACGCTTGAATATAATTGCTTGCTAGAGAACAGTCAGTCTCCTCACCTGTCCGCCCTCCTTCTATTCCAGTAACTAGCCGCTTCGGCTGCAGGTAAACTTTTAGCTGAGCCCTGTAAGCGGACACATCACAAGCCACCCATATTGGCGATACTGATGATGAGGCAAAATGCATGACTTGAGCCGCGATTGTAAATACGGCGTGAAGGATGTGTTGGCGAGTTGGGGGGTTGGAGAAAGGGAGATAGATAGAGCTTGCGAGGCAACTTAATGGGATACGTTAAAACGGCTGAATTGAGGTTTCCTAGCTTGAGCTCCAACAATGATGACGAGCTGATTGTTCTGTCTATTCAGTTGCATTCCAATTCAATTCGCATCATTGAATCGGTGCAAGTTTGCCTTATCTTCGAGGTAGCTTGGCAGGTTGTTGTTGTTGTTGTATATTACCGGCAAGGTTAAGTTGTATCAAACAGCATATTCTAATAGAGCTTTCCGCTTGTTTGAGAAGAATTTCTCAAATAGGCAGGTAGTTGGCAAGGCGTAAGATCTTTTAGCGCCGCTTCAACAGTAACATCAACTACCCACATCTGATTAACCATCCTCCAACCCACAAGAGCTCCAGTTGATTGATCGACCACTCGATGGTCCAGTTCATGTTTGTTGTAGCATATCAACTCCTACGAGCCCACTCATGGGGCCTATTCGCTTGCCACAACTCGTCTTGCTAGCTTAGTAGACTCAGACGTTTGAAAGTCTTTACAAATTGCTGGAGTAAACTCAAGACTGGATACCGGGGCAGGTGGGTTAATTTCTCCGACCAACCAGTGTATGTGTGCAAAGTCCTATTAGAGGAACGCTATCTAGTCTCGATTCGATGGATCGATTGTAGTTTGCATGGAAGGTGTTTGCGAGTCTGTCTCTCGATTTGTGTTGATTGTTACTAGTATTTGTCGGCATATTGGTTGATAATTCGATGATAACCAGCCCAACGCTCAAACTTTTGCCTCTTGGATGCGAGCGTATTTATTGCCCACATGATCACTGGATGAAGGCTGCTCACTATTTGTAATTGAATCCTTTGAATCCTCTTAATTGTTCGATACGAGCGATTGTTGACTGCCCAAGCATGGATAGCCTCCGTGAACAAGTTCTAATTCAATGAGCCATCAGAGAGGCTAAACAAACTTGCTCGCAACGCCATTATTCCATAGTAATAGTTTGCATGAGGGCACAATGCGATAACTCACTATACGCTTAGAGACCAGAACCATAAGGGACGAGAAAGTTCAGGGTTGAGGGTGGTGAGAAGTGCTGTTGATTATAGTTGACTAGCAGCATCATTAATGGAATGAAGACTGGATGGAGCAACAAAAAGGCGACCACTCTACTTCTGGTCATGCCCTCACTGGGCTCGTAATTTCACCCCAACCAATCTTCCAAACACTATCATCTAGTGTCGGGCGCTTCTCTCTCCTGGAATGCTTGTTTTATTCACGAAAGCTCGAGGTTTCACCATCAATCTTGTTGTTTAGGCGAGATTGAAGTCAATCTAATATCGAGCATGCGAATTAAAAGGTTGCACCAGAGCTCTGCAAAATCTACGACATCATCAAGAGCCGCTCGAATCAGTTGTGTTCTATTGAATGGTGCTTTTTATCTTCAAACCATGATGACGGAATGATCATTGCGGTCCCTACAAGAAAATCAGTCGCTTATGGAATCATGAGAGCATCTTGACTACCATGCCATGAGATGATGAAGTTTCATCTAAAGGCGTATATGTTCCACTGCCTTCTATAGTGCTACTGAGAGTCAGGCCTCCAATTTATGCCAAGATTCTCTTGTTTGCAATCCAAGCCAGAAATGCCATTGTTCGTGTGACAACGACGAACTGGTTATGAGAATCCGGCGCAAACTTAATATTTATCTGACGCATGTTCCGACAGAGACCCACTATCAATAAAGGGCTCCCTCTTGATCCCATTGTGCTGAAAGCAGGAGACACGCTATCATTTCTAATGGGCCTCATGTTTGAGATAGGCGTATGGATGCCCCACGAGAGGTGCTCATTATCGTGTAGAGCATCTGTCTCCATCAACAGTTTTCGAAATCAATTCGCACCATCAAAATGTTCAAACTTCCATTGCTTCGAGACTATTTCCTCGTTCTCAGTTTTAAAAATTGCCGAGTACCATTGCCGAGTACGGAGCAAAGATGCACACATGTCGTGGGTTTGAGAACATACTGTTACTGTTGTAAAATTTTTAGTTCATAATTTGAACGAAGTTGAGATTGTTAGGATGAGATTAGGTTGTAAGAAATTTGTTCTTATCTACTATAGAAAATGTCTATAGAAGCCTTCTGCGCATTGCCACACAAGTAGCGCGAAAAAGTCGAGAGAATATCCTCATGTGGTGCAGTTGCAACTCATATAGCTCTCGATTTGATCAATTCTTCCTGCTTGCGGGCCTCGTTTTGTTTGGATTGCCCTAATCGGCCTAGTGCTAGCAGAATAATAACAATAACAAGGATCAAGATTAACGGCCAACATTAGTAAGCAGTCAAAATGTGTTGATTTTAATGGTCATCTGAACTTGGACTAAAAACAAGGGGATAATGATAATAAATCTCCCTCGCCCCACTAAGGAGGGTAAGCTCAACTTAACTTGCCGTTACTGAGCAATCTTGGTCATGCAACTTGAACATATTGAATGGCCATAGGTGGTAAGTTGGCCAGATCAAGCTTAAGCGCATTCATTTATCGCGAATAGTGTTGGTCATTATCACCCACTGTTTGCGTTTTGCTTGTTTTATTGGCCACCTAAGTCTAAATGACTTGTGTACTTAAGTCGCGCCTTAAGCATAAAATATGTGCCTCCATTGCATGGTTAAGCATAGTGTAATATAGTATCATCGCTCAATATTGGCTTCTGGCAACGAAGCAGATGGAATTCAATCGGATTGATCAAGCATCGAGATCAGCCGAATAGACGAGAGCCTTTTATCGGTCGATACAGTTAAACGTCTGCAAGTACTCCCAAACGATTCATCCAAATACTTCCTATCGGTCGGCGGAATCGTAATCGGTGCACTCAATTCAATGGGTTACCATATTTGTAAGCAGCTAATGTTATCTGTTGATCCAACTCCTATGTCTAAAAACTAGTGATTACTTGCTTTTGTTTTACCCTAATGGTCGATTGTATGCCTGAGATGGCCGTTTGAATGCGTTCCTGGGTAGATCCAGTCGTTGATTGGCCAGATTCAGCAAGATTCATAGAAAGAAAGTTCACTGCTTTATGTGTTGAATAATACCAACATCAAGCTTCTGCATCGAGTTAGATAAGATCTCTGTATTTGACCATCATCGGAGGCTTGTTTGGTTAAGGTATGGGCATAATCGTTTATAACAACAAATTACAACAGCCACCAATCGGTAGTCATCTGAACACCGGCAATCAGCCGCAATCAAGCGACATGGAAGAGAGTGGCCAAGTTTTTATAGGGTGCAGCAAGAGCAATTTATGCATCAATTATCTGGTCGCTGCTATCACATCAGAGTAATCGGGGGATGAACCTGATTATGAATGGAACTAAACCGATCTGTGGTGGGCGAATTTTCTTTTGTTCCAATGGCTCTTTTGTTTCCTGCCCATGGGTCTAGTCTTGGCTAAATTTGCGCAAATCTCCCTGCGATCAGCGGACCAGGGCGCGCCTACATGCAAACATAACAAGTCTCAATGGTGTTTGGCTTCGCGCTTCCAAAATTATTACCCTCATGCCTTTTCGTCTTGGTCCTGCGATATGATTAATTCAACAGAACTGAGCTCCTATCCGGACCCCACTAGCCTCTTACTGTCTCAGCCCTAAGATTGCTCAAAGGTGAACCCAACGCCATCTGGCGCAGTCAACCTTAAACTGAAAGGCCACCCAAGTTAATCTAAACTAATAGAACTTCGTGATTCTACTGCGACAAGTGTTGTTAGTGTCCCAGTAGAGTGTCGGACAAATTGAAGACGCTGGTCTCCCCCTACAGAGCGCCTTCCTAAGGTGCCTGCATGAAAATCCAATTATCCAGCTAGATACGTCCAACATCCTATCCTTCACTGGCGTCAATCAAGATCAATTGTAACAATAACAGTGGACCACCCAATTATTATCAATCAGATGCCTGCTTAACTTGGGGTCACTGCGTGGCTGTTCCTCCTTAGTGAACTGTGATTCCCTAAAGCGATCGCCTTTTATAGTGGGCCATCTAATTAGGAGGCAGCCCAAGTGCTGGAGCTTGTAGTTTCAGTCGAGCGTAGAATCTAAGATAGATTATAAATTAAATTGTTGCCCATTGCATCCGGCCAAAGTGATCCACTTTGGCCTGACCATTTGTTGACTCTGACCTTCAGGCAGTTAATTAGGTGGCAAAATGTGTTCGTGTGATCGGCGAGTCTTGTAGGCGGGTGAATAGTTTCCTTCCGGCATGCTCTTGCAAGATGAACGCAGCAGATGACTCGCGAGGGAAAATTAGTGCGACAAACGAAGTTGAATGGGCGCCAGATTGAGGGTGTCACAATTACTAATCATACTCTATCCATCATGATCGTTCAACTATCAGGTCCGCGCACTAGGCGAGCGAAATCAAAAGACAAGAAAGCCAAGGATTCTAAAGCTGCAACGGATGAAAAGCGCCCTCGTACGGCGTTTACAAGCGAACAATTGGAAAAACTTCGCCAAGAGTTCCAGGCAAACTCGTAAGTATCACTACGATTTAAATGGTCTCACCTCTATCCGGCTCTTTCTGACCATTATCGTAATTTCAATTGAATTCATTTCGAACGTAGATATTTGGATGAACGGCGACGTAAGGATCTAGCAGACAGATTGTGTTTGAATGAGAACCAAATTAAAATCTGGTTTCAGAATAAGCGAGCCAAGATGAAGAAGCAAAACAACCAACCTAACCCTCTGAGAGGATTGCTCGTGGCTGGTGGTTTGTATAATCACAGCACGGCTACGTCTGACTGTAGTGAGTCTTATGCAAACGGAAATGATCACGAAGACGAGGACGAGGATAACGATTGCCCATTCAATGGTGGATTGAGCATAGGCGGATCTGGTATAGAAAATAACAATGGAAACAGTGGAAAACGCAGCCGGAATCAGCAGGACGACAATCGGTTGAATTTTAGCAATGAAGATGAAACTGGAATGGGGACAGGTTTAGAACCTAAGCGCGCCAGACTAACCCTGAGCGGCTCTGAAAGTGATAGCGAGTCGAGCAGGGTTGAGGATGAGCTAGACGAGGATGAACGAGTGATATCTGTCAGCTAACTCAAGCTTGCCGGCAATTGCGTTCAATTCGCAAGCTGGCACCATCTGAGCGAGTCATAGGCTGTTGGATGGTTGTCCCAGTCTTTCCATCCCCTCTATTGAAGATTCTGGTTTGCGCTAAGGATTGATCGATCGCTTCAGACTTTAATTAGATGACGAAGCTCAAGAATGAGATATAACTCTCGGCCGATTTTGGCGATAAAGTCGAGAGATTGTGCGGAGCATAAGGACGAGTGTTGGCATTGGTCGGTCGGTGGGTTACACTCGCCGGCTCTACTATGCCATCCTAGAAACAGATACATCACCAACTAGAAGCTTGACTGATTAGGGAGTTGCCAGCTCCTTAGGTTGTTAGCTCTTGGGTTTCAAATCTGGTACTGCGCTTATGCTATGATAATGAACAACTTGAAGCCACTGAAAGCGACTCAGAGCTTTATTCGGGAGCAAGATGATTGATGTGGCCAGTAATATGTGATATATAATGGAGAAGAAGGAAGAGAAGGATCTCAAAGTAGAAATCTAGAAGCTCACAAATGAATATATGCAGTATTCTACCTAAACCCAACCTGATTAGGCTTGAATCTGTATCCACACACCAAACGTTTAACCGAACGCCGAATCTCTCAAAACACCGTCTTGATCCGATCAGTTGCGCCAGTTTGTTGCTACTCTTGTGCACCAAGATTTATGGCCAGCTGGAGTTAGAGCAAGAAAATCAACGAGATTAAGTTATCCTGTTGCACGATCTCAAGGGGATTCCTAAAAGCTCAAGGGCAATCGATCAGCCCCCCAGTCTGTTTGATACTGCTGCCATCTGATGCTTAGTTTATACCTGTTGCTCTTGCTGTTCGCCGCAACAACTGATTGGTGCAACTCTCAAGCCAATAGCGGGAACCTGTTACACCGGTAGATCACGGTTTTGAGCTGCTTGTGACAAGATCAGCCAATCATCAATCACATAGCATCCAGTGGTGATAGCTTAGTATAACCAGGCTCATCGAGATGAACTAACTCCTATAGGTGGAGTTGGAACTGTTTGTTTGAGGAACTGCAAACAAGCGGATAAGGAGGCTACTCCCAGCTGCAAGTGGTATGGGAGGATTTCGTTGAAAGTTTTTTGAGTAAGATTCGGCTGTAGGATCGACGGATGCTGTTTCAGTTAACTGTAGACGCAATATGTAAGATACACAATATTGGGCTCAGTTCATGTCCTCGCAAGATGAGATCACTTGCAGGTCGGGATCAAATAAAGTTTAATCGATACGATAGATGGACGCAACTCTTGTCTCGCTATGCATATGTTTGAGGTCTGAGGTGCCAGGCAACCAAATTTGTTTCTATGCAGAGCACTACAATTAATTTGCCCTATGAATGATAAGGTTCAGGGCTAATTATATCTCTCCTGTGAATCTCAGATGAAAGCGGAAATCTGCTCGCTGTGCTATCCACGATTGTCAATCATATCTTTCTCTCAATGTGCATCTTGCGCGTAAGCAATGCTATTTTGTAGCAGCGACTCGCTACTGGAAAAAGTCAAATTATGTGATTCAATTTTTATCATATGAGAAACCGCAAACAAATACAATCCATGAATCAAGATACTATTTTAAATTTAAACTTAGGACCTATATAAAAAACGATATCATAAGTATGTCTATTATTCGCTAGCTCACTTTCGGAGCGTTGTCTCAATTTCGTAAGACGAATATTCTCTTAGCCGAGGAACTTGGACATCTCTAGACATGCCAAGAACCAAGACTTGCATAGGATCCTTGATTACAGCCACTAAATGGCTGCCAGTACTAGTCACGGCCACAATATTTGCCTGGGGTTGGTATGCCTACACAATACAACTCGTTATTCTCAGCATTGATTCACTGACCTCACAAGTATTGTGCCTGGTGGTCTTTCACATATTGTACGTGTTTGCGTTCTGGTCATATATACAGACTATATTTACACCCTTCGGCAAAATACCTGCTAAATTTTTCCTCAGTCCAGAAATTACCGAAGAATTAGTCAAAGCCTCGACCGATCAAGACAGGGAAGGGATATTAGCTTTTATTGTGAAGAAGAACGATCTACCAGTCGCCTGTAGAACTTACTCGGGTGGAATAAGATATTGTGAAAAGTGTAACCTTATCAAACCCGACAGGTGCCACCATTGTAGTATTTGCGGAAAATGTATCCTGCGTATGGATCATCACTGTCCATGGATCAACAATTGCGTCTCTTTCACAAACTACAAATTCTTCGTATTATTCCTAGGCTACACGTTTGCCTTGTGCCTATTTACTGGTGCAACAACTTTTCCCTATTTTCTGAGATTTTGGTCAATGCCAGAGAATTTGTCAAACAATTACGTTGGAAGTCTAAACCATCCGCAAAGTGTGCCATCAAACTCGCCTACTACTGTTCCATTTAGCCTCAAATTCCACATCCTCTTCCTATTCTTCGTGTCATGCATGCTCTCTGCCGGAGTCATGTTCTTATATTGTTATCACATTTATCTACTGATAAATAACAGATCAACTTTGGAGTCCTTTAGACCTCCACTTATGACTTACGGTCCAGACAGAAACGCATTCAACTTGGGAAAGAAGGAAAACGTGCTGCAATTGTTCGGTAGATCTAAATTGTTATGGCTCATGCCGGTATTTACAACTGAAGGTAGTGGCTTGACATACGATCTACGTCCACAATTAGGGCAAGGTGACGAAGAAGTCAGACAAGAGTTACTCAATCACCAACTGAGAAACCACACACCCACTCAAAATGTGAGCAATACTGACACTCAAGTCTAGAACTCGAGATCATAATACACAAACTCTGGTGGAATTTAGTCGGACAGGATGTTGTATCGCATAAATACTTAAGCTATCTATCCTCAAGCTCATGTCGCAACTTTATTCTTGAGTATACTCACGTCCTACGGCGGATCTCAAAAAACCTCTTCAAGTACCAAACTTGGCCTAATGTAACAAATAACAACAAAATAAACTCTACACCACTCCACCAAACTATACGGGAGTTAGTACCTTCATTGATTTTCCTGTGAACTCGATCACGCGCTAGCAAATACCGGACGTCATGCCGGCTTGAGATTGTGGCTAGGGTTAGGCTCTCGACCATGCTTGTGAGTTTAGTAGTCTCATCATCAGGTTTGGCCCCGTCCGGGCTAGAGCTACTTGTCTTGACTGAATCGGACCTGTCAATATCGAAGATTATTAATTTTGGCGTATGAGAGGATTTCTTGTTGCTGAAGCAGAACTGATATGGCCCATCCAAATTCGCCTCGATAGTGAACTTTCCGTTGGAGGACCTCTCATCCTGATGGAGTATCACATTGTTTGGATCCTTTATCTCGACATCTATATCGTAGAAACCTCCCTCGATAACTTCGAAAGAAAAGCCTAACTTCACTCCCACTGGAACCCTTTCGTGGAAACACTCGTTCTCTATTCCAGCATCAACATGTATAATATAGGCTTGAGCTGCTGATAAAAACGAGCATAGACCGTACAAAGATACGAGTATGTTCCTCGTCAGGCATAAGTTTTGCAGGTGCAAATATTTCTGATTCGCCATGGAATTTTCTTCTCGGTCGACGTTGATGGGAATGTCGGTTAATCCGAGGATAACCAAAAGAGTGGATTTTCTAAAAGACAGAGAAGATAGGAATGTGATTCTGAATCGGAATCTCAATACATATGGACGGTAGAAGGGTGTTCTAGAGATCAGAGGGTGACAGATGCTGCTTTGCCAGAGTGTGGTGTCCCGCGTGTACACCTAAATTCGAATTCAAAATCTGCGCGTAATTATTGTTTCAAATTGTAATTGAAAGCCGAAGTGAGCGAGAGAAATCCCACTATTCAACTGGACATCCAAAGGCCACATGCTATAGACTACGCGGCGCCAGTCTTCCAATCGTCAGGTGTCTTGGTCAGGATTTCCACTATGTCGGAATCCAAAAAGGTCAAACTCTCGGATCTCAGAGAGCACATAAGTTGCTTTTTGTGCAAAGGATATCTAATTGAGGCGACAACAATCATCGAATGTCTGCACACTTTTTGCAAGGCCTGTATAGTCAAATATTTGAACGACAACAATATAACTTGTCCAAAATGCGACAACATCATCCATCAAAGTCACCCATTACAGTATATAAGCTTTGACAGAACGATGCAAGACATCGTTTATAAGCTGGTGCCTAACCTAGAACGTCCGAAGGAGGCAGGTGGCGATAGCAATAATAACATCAACAGCAGTAATTACAACAGTGAGAACAAAACCAAGGGCACAGATGGGAGCAATAGACTCAAACCGATCGATACAAATGGCCAGCACCAACAGCAAAACAAACCCCCTCATTGCGATTATCACAGAGACGATGAGCAAATCAATTTGTATGTAACACCGCACCCATCCTGTGATCTGAAGCCTCTAAGCAAAAAGTACATAAGGATCTCATGTCTGGCAACGGTAACGCACCTCAAGAAATACATATCTAGTAAGCTTCACGGAGATACAGAGCGATACAAAGAATTTGACCTGCTCTGTAACGATAACCTACTCGGTAAAGATCACAACTTTAAATTTGTCAGTGTTACCGAGTGGCGGGAGAAAGTCCCACCGGTCAAAATAACCTATAAGCCGAGGATAGAAGACTAGCAGATCGTTGAGAAGTCTATTTTTAGGTTCACACTGTATTGTACTCTAAGGTCTTAATAAAAACTTCTTGCAACTTTGAATTGAGTCTTCATTCTACTGATTCAATTGCGAGCCTTCTTCCTCATAGTCCGCCTCCTCATCTACTGATGCCTCCTGATACTGTTGATACTCAGACACAAGGTCACATAAGTTGGACTCAGCCTCAGTGAATTCCATCTCGTCCATTCCCTCACCTGTGTACCAATGTAAGAAAGCCTTGCGCCTAAACATGGCAGTGAATTGCTCCGAAATGCGTCTGAAGAGTTCCTGAATAGCTGTAGAATTACCGATAAAGGTAGCAGACATCTTAAGTCCACGAGGTGGGATGTCACAAACAGCAGTCTTAACGTTGTTTGGAATCCATTCAACGAAGTACGGCTCGTTCTTGCTTTGAATTTGTGACATTTGTTCGTCGACCTCACGCATTGACATGCGACCTCGGAAGATTGTTGCAACTGTCAGATATCTGCCATGCCGAGGATTGCAGGCCGCCATCATATTTTTAGCATCAAACAATTGTTGAGTTAATTCTCCCACAGATAAAGCACGATACGACTGTGATCCTAGCGAGGTGAGTGGCGCAAAGCCTGGCATGAAGAAGTGTAGCCTAGGGAATGGGACCATGTTGACTGCAAGCTTACGAAGATCAGCATTGAGCTGACCCGGGAAGCGAAGACAAGTGGTAACTCCCGACATGGTCATTGAGACTAGGTGGTTCAAGTCGCCATAGGATGGTGTGGCCAGTTTCAAAGTTCTGAAGCAAATCTCATAGAGCGCTTCGTTATCGATGCAGAATGTTTCGTCGGTGTTTTCAACAAGCTGGTGAACTGACAAGGTTGCATTATAAGGCTCGACCACCGTATCTGATACTTTCGGTGAAGGTACAACGGAAAAAGTTGTCATGATGCGATCTGGATACTCCTCACGAATTTTGCTTGTCAAAAGTGTGCCCATACCGGAGCCCGTTCCACCTCCAAGGGAGTGCGTCAATTGAAAGCCTTGAAGACAGTCACAGCCCTCGGCCTCCTTGCGAACAACCTCGAGCACTGAATCAACAAGTTCAGCCCCCTCTGTGTAATGTCCTTTCGCCCAGTTGTTACCTGCTCCAGATTGGCCGAATACAAAGTTGTCAGGTCTGAAAAGCTGCCCAAATGGTCCGCTTCGAACACTGTCCATTGTGCCGGGCTCTAGGTCGACCAAAACGGCCCTGGGTACATACTTTTTGGTGGATGCTTCGTTGTAATAGACATTTATTCGCTCGAGCTGGAGCCGATTGTCGCCTACATAAGCACCAGTTGGGTCAATTCCATGCTCATCCGAGATGAACTCCCAAAATTTAGCACCGATCTGGTTACCGCACTGGCCTGCTTGAATGTGCACTATTTCACGCATCTCAAGAAAATTAGCTTGGATCTTTCTTTGAGGTAAGAGGATTCTATTTTAATACAATGAATCTTAGAGAAGCTAATACTTATAGTCCAAAGTGTGAAGATTGAGTAAAATTATCAAATGTTTTAGGTTGTCTTAGAATACATAAATTCTGTTTTAGACTATCAATCCTTGGATGATCGTTGGTGCAATGGAGGCACTAGTAACGTCTGAGAGCATTATTTTAGTGGCGCTACGACGATTGCCGGCTTACGGTCAACCGTTGCATCAAACGTCGCCGCACAGGGCGTAGACTCGCGCCGGCCAACCACTATTATTTTGGACTGCCATTTCCAGCATGCGTGGTGCGCTGTCGTTGAGAATGAGGCTAACCTCGGCTGACGTATTTCACGATCCCATTAGTTAGCCGAGACCTCTGCAGTAGTCGAACAAACTGTGGATTGAAGCCAGCGATAGCCCATTCCTGGAGCGATCCCTAGCAGTCTGGATTCATCCACGAGTTGTCAAGATCGCTTCCAGGGCCACAGGTTTTGCTCAAGTTCGCTCAACCTGTAAGGTTGGCGATAAGCCCAGATGCAGTTTCTAGAACTGTCTCCTCTGGGTTCTTGTACAGGTCGAGTCTAGAAGTCGATGGCCGTAGTCTTCCATGACAGCACTGCCGGTCTTTCATTGTTTGTCGGCGAACCATGTTATCTCCGCTAAAATAAACTCTGACATTCTACGGGAGATGGGGGGCGATCTGACATGGCAGTGCGATTCAAACCACTTGTTAGGCCAGCCATACAATGGACGGCGGTGAGGAGATCAACTGAATTGTCGCGATCAAAACAAGTGTAAAGATCTATGACAGAGCAAGTAGATACTATTTAGGTTGCCAAGCCGACAACTGATCTTGGAATTAAATCGACGGATAGAGTGGATCGTCGGCTCAAGGCTCGCCTGCACTTCACTGCCTCTCGTCAATCTTAATTGAGTTTCGCCATGGGTGGCTGCTTTTTTGTTGTTTCGTTGAAACCTTTTGACAGCTTTGATATATTGAACGATGGCAAGAGCCGACGATTCTTATCGTTCGAGGAAGCATAAATCCATCCACCTAACCCTTTGCTGGAGAGAGTCACCTTCGTACTTGAAATAAGAAAATCATAAGAATAAAGTCCGATTGGGTGTAACTAGTTCAGGAGACAGCGAGATCCAGACGGTTGACAAGTGAAATACTTATGGCAACAAGACCGTAAACATTTGTTTGTCGACATAAATCTATTGTGCTATTCTGTTTGCTGATATTAGCTTACAAAACAGATCAGATCTAGCTTTGTTTTGTTCAAACACGTATATGTTTTTGCCATGGGCACAGTTATAAATCTCTTGTCGTCTCAAGTTGTAAGAAGCTACAAGTTTCCAAGTCAGGAGCAATCGCTGAAGAGAGTAGCCCGAGATGTCGCCGTCCATTGATGCTGAGGCTAACCCGCCCTTTCAAACTTCGTTCCAGGGGATGCTTGACGGCATAAGATCGGCATTCAACAAGTCAGATTGTAAAGTCGATGTTGACGAAGTTTGGCAGGTAATTGAAAGCTACAAATCAAGTCCGATCGATTGGAACAGGTTTGCCTTTTATGACCCACACAAGTATAAACGCAACTTGGTGGATGAACACGAAAAGTACAATGTCATGATACTTTGCTGGGGCCCAAACACCAGAAGCTGCATCCACGATCACTCTGGATCGCACTGTTTCATGAAGGTAGGTCATCGCCTCTTTTCACAGCAAGAAAAAGCACCTGATTCCTATTCTAACGTCTAGAATCCTATGTTGAAGATACTTGAGGGTGAACTCGTAGAGTCACGTTATGCGTGGCCGGAAGAGAATCAAATGAAACAAAGTTCTATTCGAGGGATGAGTAAATTATCTGAATCGCGAATGCAAACCAACAATGTGCTTTATATCAATGGTAGGTGTTTGCAACCATCGGTTAGCTCGCGAGTGAGAGACTCAAGCGCTAAACTTTTTTACTCTATCCAAAACTAGATAAAGTCGGCCTCCACCAAGTCGCGAACCCGAGCATGAACAAAACTGCAGCTAGCTTGCATGTTTATATCCCACCATTCAGGAAATGCAAAGCATTCGATCACAGGACAGGTCAAGCTCGCGATTGTAAGTTATCTTTCTATAGCAAGTGCGGCAAAGTTGTCAAGGAGGACGACTAAACGACGTCTTATCGAACGTGTTGGCGGTCAACCTGAGAATAAAGTGCAATTTAACCCGAGGCCAAGCCGGAATTCCTGACTTCAAGACAGGCGAGCCAAGTAGACACGAGTTGAAGTTGATCTAAGCCCGAAGAGTGGGCGGTTCATTGCAAATTTGGTGAGAGATTTTGTATTTCATCTATACTAACCATGAGCTGGTTCAACCCAAGAGAATTGGTGCCCTCCGATAAGCAATGAATAACAAAACAATACTAATAAACATCAGAGCTCAAGATGAGCGCGATGATGCGGATGATGTCTCATCATAACTCACTACGGTCCTGCCGTTTAGTGGTTGAGTAGCGCGATGGTTGCTTCGTATATGAGCACCCCCTTCATGGCGCAACGATGATTTGAGATTCCTAAACCTCTGAATCTGAGCTCGGCTGCACTTGATTGGGTGTTTCAATACAAACCAGGTGACCGATTCGAAGTGGGGCGGTGTTGTGAGCGAACCCTGATAGGACCAGTAGGATTTGTTAGCGGGCAATAGATTTTCAATTCGAACTGTTTGCCTAATAATTGTGTGTTCACCCTTCAAGGGTACCGATTTCAGGTGCGAAACAATCTTCTCCAATTCAGCATGATTATGATGCTCATCTTGTGCGTCCAAAAAAACGCTTATAACCACAAGCCCATCCGGATGTCGGGCAGCCTTTGACATTGTGTGATATTTTTCCATATTGTAATGAACGAAATGAATTTCGGCAGAATAACAATGATTGTCAACCCTATGCTCGCTTCCCTGAGAGTCGCTCGATCCCCAATGACAATGAAATTGGTCCAAACGGTACCTATACGAGGTATTCAAATGGGCCCCATGGAGGGCGGTCGTCATGCTGATCTGGTAGGGTATCTTGACCTCCCATGAGAAGCCAGTATTATTTAGCCTAAGATTTTCAACGGTTGCTGGATACTCGATAATTAGAGGCTTGTTTTGGAGCTCGTAAGTCGGATTCATGGTCATGATCGAAATTGGCGACTGTCTCAGGTTCGGCGCTACGAGTTTTGCCTGCTCCTCTTTCAAGTGGCGATCTTTGCGCAGTTATGGGATAGACAGAAAGATGGGTTGTTTGGTTAGTAAAGTTGGGACGATGATTAGAGTTGGTTCGATGGGCATAGAAATGAGTCGAAACTGAGACGCACCGAGCTCGCTCGAATCTGACTCGGGGCTCCGATAGAGCACCTGGACCTCTCCAGAGCGCAACAATGGCCCATACTCGAGTTGCTCCCGTGTGATTGAATTGGGAGATTTGGGTCCAGAGGAGCCGGCTGGGCTGGTTGATTTGAGAGAGCTGGTTGATCGGGCAGAGAACGATTTTGCAACACTAGGCGGAATGACTATAGCTGCAGGCGGAGGCGAACGAGCTCCCTCATTATCATCAGCACCGCGTGATGATGAGTTAGTGTTGGATGATGAGACCGACGAGGAGGAGGAGGAGGATTTTGACTTTGACTTGGTCAAAGTTACCCCTCGAACAGTACTCGAAACTGACTGACTCATATCTGGCCTTGATCTAGTGTTCGGTTGCGGGGTCGGATTCGTTTTTAAGGAGACATCGGGGAGCCTTTGTTTGCTGGTCGCTTTTGACTCGAGAAGTCGCTTGTGTAGTTGCTCTTCATCAACCACAACTGCAACTCGCAAAGCTTGGCCGCAAGCCTGACCCTTTGGAAGCGGCCTGGTTTGTTGCTTTGGCGATCGTGGCGGCTGGACGACCTTTGCCCGAGCTAGCGCCCTAACGGTTGGATCAGGTTTTATGAATTCCTTGACGTGGCCGGCGGGCCTGTGAGGGTGATTGTGATGATGTCTATGATGATGATGGTGGTGGTGAGCCGTATAGTTGTGATTGTGGTGGCTGTGCTTTCTGGCATGCAACTTTTCCTCGTTCTCGAAATCCGCATCCTCATCGTCGGGCCTGCTCGCTCCAGGTGCACCTTCCCGGTCGTTGTCCGAGCCGGATACAGCACCACTGGAGCTACCATGGGAGCTGGCCGAAACTCGTCGCCTGTTGGTTTCGTTGCCCTGATCTTGTGCCCGATCATTAGCCATCCTTGGATGGGATCCTAGCTACGTTTGCAAGGCTAAAAACTCGTTTCGAAACATGCATCCGAAACCGCAACACCAATGCAAATACAGAAACGATTCTGGCTGCCGGCGATTGTGCAGCCTTATTGAGTCGTTTGGCTTTGTTTTAGTTGAACAACATACGAGCGCGCATGCACATAGCGCGCTAGATCGCTATGTGATTGGTTGGCCAGGAACAGGAGGCATTGCAAGACTAGAGTTTAAGCCCTGAATGACGGAAAACTTTGTTCAAACAATCGATAGACAATCGATCTACTTGATACAGGTAAAAAGTATTCAAATATTCAAAGTTCGAATCGCAAGCTTTGCCCAGCTCAGTGGCTGAATTCGAGCGACCATACCTGTCAGCGAGTAACATTTTGACTCATTTAAACGATCTATTACTATCGTGACACGAAAATTTGCAGCTATCATAACTTCGCTACTCAATTGATTAAAGTCACAACCTCGCGCGCTGTCAAGGACAATGTGACTCGAAGGCAGTCGTGCAAATTGAGATGTAGAACGGATTATATAACCAAACAAAATCGTGCTCGTTTCGAGAGACTGCACAAGTCAAGATCGTTGCCTTCACTGCGCTTCCAGTTTGACTTAAACCAAAAGTATCGATTTAGTGAGAGAAATTTCAACTGGTAAAGGCGAAGAAGCTTCTTGAACTTACCCTGATTATAAAGCATCGCTTCTCGTTGGTGCCTGCCGACCGCCTGGTCGAGGTTGTGGTCTAATCCAAACAGAGAGTAGTCGTAGTGGTCAGATTGACGGTAATTGCGCGCCGAAAGCCTTACCTCTCTCTCATAGTCTAGGTTAGCCTCTAAGAGTTGGCGGCTAGAGTTGCTAAGCGGCTGTCTGATCTGGTCTCTGATCTGGCTTCGACAAGACGATGTCGAGCACTCAAATTCTCTGGAACTTGACAACAGCTTATCGTTTGGGCTCTCTCTTTGAATGGTAACCCTTGGAAGATCTACCTGCCTTTGATTGCTTGCAGTGTTTCCCTCAAATTCCAATTTTCGCTTGAGTTTAGCGTCAGTTGGCCGCTCTTTAGGAATGGAGGCACTCAGTTTAGTTTCCCGATTGCCTGGCGACCAATGCGTCGAATTGGCACAGCAAAAGCGTTTCTCGTGAACTCGTCGGCGGAGCAAAGCCGCTAAAGTTGTCGCGAATGAGGGAGTATGAGAATGATACTTGATGAGTTGTTCTGATACGAATGTTACGAAACAAATATCGAAGAACTGGTGTATCACTTCTAACTGTTCCTGCTCGCAGCTCAGCCGAGCTCGTAAACAGTCCACGACAACCATCCTTGCTTCAGACTGGCCAGAGTTGGCGAAGCGAATGTAATTTGCGATTATCCTGGCTTAAGCAACGCCAATTTCAAACAATACCACCTAACAACTTCTTAGCTTTGGCTGGTCAAACATGATCTAAAATATGACCTCCCAAAGATCGTAACCGGTATCAGTGGTTACTTGCCTAAAGTCGCAATTAAGAACAATGCTTCCGTAAAAGCCATCGCACGAATAACACCAACCTGTCGACGCTAATTAGAGCTTACGGTTCTCGCTTGCCTCCCCAATACACTTACCTGACCCATGGGTAAGCCAGCGATCCAAATATTGCCCATGCTTCACAACCAGGGAGATGAAAGATGACTCCACTACTCGGTACCCAAGGTGAGTTTTGGCCAAAATTTTCACCCTCATACTCATGCTCCTTTGGTGGGCCCGAAACAAGGTTGCCTAGGCTTCGTCTTTAAGCCCATAAAAACGTCTGATCACAGTTGTCAGCACTACCCCAATATTTACAGAGTAACCAAATAGGTCCTGTAACATACCTGCATCATGATTCATGAATTTAGGAACCCAGGCGTCGAATAAGCTTGGGTTTCGTATGCTAGAGAGACATTGGCACGATTAGGAGTGAAAATAGTCTGGTGGGCAACTTGTGTCAGTGTTTAGACATCGGAATACGTAATTAACACACTCAAGATCGTTTTTTCGGCCCAGTGAGAGTTAGATTTTGCGATTACATGTTAGAAGGGGCTAAGGGTTGAGCTTGCTTAAGCAATGTTTTGCGCCATATAGTATCAAAGACAAAAATAAATAAGATAATCAGACAGTAACTGCCGATCATGAAAGTGAATGAACTTGATCGAAGCAGACACTCTCCATAGTGGAATCTGCGATCAAGATTCGCGTGTTCAGTTTACATTGTGCGCCAATATATATGTATTCTTGCTAGATCAATGTTTGATAGCAGCCCAGAAGACGACATATGAAAGACTCAATATATATCTCACGAATGAGAGCAACTGAAGTCGGAATGACAACTTTGCTGGAGAAAGACTCCCACCCAAAACAAATTAAAAATCATGGATCTGAGATAAAGAATCGCAAGACGTTGAAGTGCTCATAATTATTGATGAACATATAGTCGCTAATCATTTCGCCAGACTATCTCAATCTGAGGAACTGTCGAAAACGTAACGGAAGTTGATAGCGTTCCTTGTCGAAAAGGTAGCTACGCCTTTGCGATACCGAAAATGAACATGGCTCTGTCAGAATGGGATCAGCCTTGAGCGAGTCGATGCATTCTTTAATTGAATTCATCTTGTTATTAGGACTCAGTATAACAAATTTGAACGATCCTTCGTTCATAGGGATCCCGGAGTTACCAGTCGGCTTCAATTCATGATATTCCATTGGGCACCGGGTGGTAGACTTTGTTGCTGTTGCTGTTGTTGTTGCTGCTGTTGCTGTTGTTGCTGCTGTTGCTGTTGTTGTTGCTGCTGCTGCTGCTGCATCAAGGCTGCTTGTTGCTGCTGGTGCTGAAGATGCTGCTGTGGGTGCATTTGTTGGGCCTGTATTATAGGTCGTACATGTCTCACGGGACCCAAACTGCTACCTTGTGCCTGTTGGGGTGCAATTGTTCTAGTTAAGACACCTGGCTGAGATTGCTGCTGCAAGATATTGCGCAAAGCTTGTGTACCATTGGGACCAACATTTACATTCATCTGTCTGGTCTGCTGGTTTATCAAAATTTGCTGCTGTAAATGCTGTTGTTGCTGCTGCTGTTGCTGCTGTTGTTGCTGCTGATGTTGCTGCTGTTGTTGCTGTTGTTGTTGTTGCTGTTGTTGTTGTTGCTGTTGTTGTTGCTGCTGCTGCTGTTGCTGCTGCATGGCGAGCCTCTGTTGGGCCAGCTGACGCTGCTGTTGGAGTTGATTTGCAGTCATAGACCCAGAACCAACAGGTTGACGGATGACTTGTATGCCAGCTTGATGGGGATGATGTTGAACGTGCCCCTGTTGCACAGAATTTGGCACAATTTGTGGAACTTGACATTCCTGCTGTTGAAACAGAGCCTCTCGTCTTTTGGCCTCTTGTAGATCGCTCTCGAGTTTCTGGATATTATGCAGATTCTGTTGTCGATTCTGCACAACTTGAGGGGGCCCACCAGCACCTGGGGCAACTGATCTGGTATGCTGAATAACTTGTCCCACGACTGATGGCTGGCTACTCACGATCTGGGCATTCGTTATAACTTGTCCAGCTATGTTAATAGGTTGCTGACCACCGATAACACCTGCCACTTGTTGCTGAATAGGCCCACCCGTGATAGTTTGGGTGACCCCAATAGGGCTCTCGCTAACGATAACTTGCGTGCCCCCTTGGATATGCTTGACTTGATGGTGGTGCGTGCCCGCTTGATTATTGACTAACATGCCTCCTACTCCTTGAGAAGACTGTACGAGCGTTTGACCTAAAACACTGGTAGGAACATTTGATGTCACAACGTTTACAGATCCAACCATGGGCTGGCCTTGCATCATATTAGGAACAAAGTTGACCGTCTTAGTTTGCTGCTGATTACTCGTGATAGGACCCAAGGATGCATTCAAGAGAGGATTCTTTGCCTGGGGTGGGGTTTGACTTGCCGTCATTTGTACAGTTTGAATGGAAGCCTGTCCAGAGTTGATGATGCCGTGAGGACCAGAAGTTCCTTGATTCAGGTGATTTGAGGCAGAGGTTGTGACCATAGTGGAGTGCAAGTCTGGTTGAGATTGTAACTAGAATGTGTGAAAATGAGACGAGGTTAGTTAAAGAACGAATAGATGCGGAAACAAGCGCGAAGGGAAGCTCATCGGGGTAGGGTTGGAAGCGGAAAGGGTTCTGTCGGAAATCAAAGAAGTGGAAACTGTTGTTAGTGCGCACAGCTAATTCTGTGGAGTCGCTGGCATCTTGGACTATAAAATATATGGCTATCTTTCTTTGCTAGTTGGCTTATACGGCTATCTGAGTTAGCGCCTGGATTTCTTTGTTATCTGTCGCGAGGTTTATATAAAGCTACTATCTAATCAATCTCATAACTGTGCCCTACTGCTAACTGGTTCAAGCGGAAAGGGAAGGCATAGATAGAGTGAGAAGCGATCATAAGCGAATTGGATCCAACCTGATAGTAGTTGCCACCTATATTGGTCATCGAAATTGGAACATTAGCTTGCTGAACGACCACTTGTTGGTTGGGTGTGGATTGCATTTGGACGGCTTGCTGCTGTAACTGCTGAGTCTGTTGGGTTGGTTGTGTTTGCTGCTGATGGTGAGCATGGGGGTGATGATGCTGTTGTTGTTGTTGTTGCTGCTGTTGCTGCTG